>Ga0209489_101067_pt1 | contig 55710 bp, 28 predicted proteins | sample SiratrowhiteBW_FD_187527 | JGI IMG/M metagenome (GOLD analysis project Ga0209489, IMG submission 187527) | Root nodule microbial communities of legume samples collected from California, USA - Siratro white BW (SPAdes) (version 2) | ecosystem: Host-associated > Plants > Roots > Nodule | place... | reverse complement strand
ATATATATAAATATATATATATATATATATATATATATATATATATATATATATATATATATATATATATATAAAAGCAAGCCTTACGCATAAAAAAATAAAAAATAAAATTTAATCAAAATGATAAGTATAAGATTTTAATTTTTTTTCTAATATTTATTAGTTTTAAATACTTGACATTATATCACCATTCCGTTTTTTATGGAACTGGTTCATATGATTAATAATTAATAATTTAAAATAAAGAATTATGTAGTAGCGAATCATTAATTTTTAAAATAATCAATTTAAAAATTAATTTTAAAATAAAGTATGAATTTGATTTTTTTTCCAAAATAGAATCAATTTAGTTCCATTTATGACAAGATTTAATATTAATAATTATGAGGTAATTGAAAGTCTAAAACTTCTAAACTCTATATTAAAAACAATGATAATAATATTAAAAAAAAAAAATCATTGAAGTTCTGGTGCATAGAAATTAGTATGGTTTAACAAATGAAGTCTATATTCATTTTGTTGGTAGGGACCACAGCTTATACAATAGGGAATCTTGTTTAAATTGTACGTCATCTCTATCAATGTCATGCAGATGATATCCCAGTTCACATTGTTACACATATATCCTACATCCTACGAAATTAACAAATAAAAAAATATTTTGTAACTCAAAACAAAATGTAAGAAATCTATATATCCTTTAAAAATGACAAAAAAATTCACCCTTTTCATGGTGTAAACTAAAATCGATCTTGCAGTAATAATTTTTTTTTTCTTTAACCACTAGTATTTTTTGATATGGAATCTTGTTTGAATTGGGTAGATTTTTTATAAACAAGAATCTCACCATTATATCACTATACCTTTGAACTTGTTTATATAATGATAGTATAAAAGTTTTAATGCAGTAATGATGCAAAGTTCTAAAGGTTATTCAAAATGATATATCAATGTAATTTAAAGTTAGTAATTTGTGATCATGATGATAAGGTCAAGATTTGTTAAAAAGAGAATAATGGAAGTGTATTAGATAAATAATAATATTAGGCTTAAATCATATTTCAGCTAGAATCTGATAATTTATATATTATATATAACATACAATGGATTTGTTGACAAGACTTCTATTCTAATTCCACCCAAATACGTCTCAGCAATAGCAATTTGTGCAACTTGAGAATATACCACTTTCAAAACTCTTTCCTTTCTTGAACAATTATTGATTTTCATATATAATTACGTATGAAGATGAAACTTTTATATCAATGATTCATATTAAAGTGTAGGGTCGTAGTCAGAAATTTTTCTGAGACACTAAGTGCATGTCTTGTTAAGAACACAAATGAATCTCCAAGAATATGTGTGTCTATATATACACACACAAGTTTCTCAAGTTTCTCACAATTCACCAAAGCAGTGAAGTTTTCCATAATCACTCACTGCCATGGCCTTCAAAACACTATTCCATATCACTTTTGCTTTGCTTCTTGCTTTTGCATTTTGTGCTTTGGAGGCCAATGCTCGCACTCTCCAAGATGCTTCAATGCGTGACATGCATGAGCAGTGGATGGTTACACATGGAAAACTCTACTTGGACTCTTATGAGAAAGAGCAAAGATTCCAAATATTCAAGGAAAACGTGCAACGTATAGAGGCATTTAACAATGCTGGAAACAAGCCCTACAAGCTTGGCATAAACCAATTTGCTGATCTCACAAACGAGGAATTCAAAGCAAGAAATAGATTCAAGGGTCATATGTGCTCCACAATAACAAGAACACCAAGTTTTAAGTATGAACATGTGACAGCAGTGCCAACTTCAGTGGATTGGAGACAGAAAGGAGCTGTTACACCTATTAAGGACCAAGGCCAATGTGGTATATATGTGTTTGGATTTTATTATTATCTGAATTTTAAGGCTTACTTACTTTAACTCTTCAAGAACTTAATAAGTTTGTTTTTAGTTTATGTAAGAAACTTAATCACTTTTACTTTTTCTTCTGTAGTATTTGTGTACTCATACATTTATCTAAACAAAACTTTTGTTTGTATTTTTATCTTTAGGATCTTGTTGGGCATTTTCTGCTGTGGCAGCAACAGAAGGAATCACCAAGCTGAGCACTGGCAAATTGATCTCTTTATCAGAACAAGAGCTTATTGACTGTGACACAAAGGGTGAGGACCAAGGTTGTGAGGGAGGATTAATGGATGATGCCTTCAAATTTATCTTGAATAACAAAGGAATTACCACAGAAGCTAGTTACCCTTATGAGGGAGTTGATGGAAGCTGTAATGCAAAAGCAGAAAGCAGCCATGCAGCTAGCATAAAGGGGTATGAGGATGTGCCTGCCAACAGTGAGAGTGCACTGCTGAAAGCTGTTGCTAATCAACCAGTATCAGTAGCTATTGATGCAAGTGGTTATGAGTTTCAATTCTATTCAGGTGGTGTGTTCAATGGATCATGTGACACTAACCTGGATCATGGTGTGACTGCTGTGGGGTATGGAGTGAGTGATGATGGAAGCAAGTATTGGTTGGTGAAGAATTCATGGGGAGTGAAGTGGGGTGAAAAAGGATACATTAGGATGCAAAGGGATGTTGATGCTAAAGAAGGGTTGTGTGGCATAGCAATGTTGGCTTCTTACCCAACTGCATAATTCTCAAACTTTCTTACTGCTATATATGTTTCATAATCTGTATAATCTGTATGTATGTATGTAATGTAAAAATTAAGTACAAATCACATAGGGGTGTGAATACTGATATATTTATAGGTATGAAGAAATTAGCAGTGGTTGATTTGTAAATAGCAAGAAGTGATAGATTCTGTACTGTAAAAAAATATATGTGATGAATACTTGTTTATATTTACAATAAAACATCAAATTAAAGTTGGTTTAGCTGATACTGTAAATGATTTTAATTTGACATTTAAAATGCTTTTTTTTTAAAATAAGTTTTAAAAAGCTGGAATTACTTTTAAATGATTTAACAACTAATAGAATTAATTTAATTAACTTTAAATTAATATTAATTTAGCTAACATTGACATAATCCTTTACTGTTACATTTTAATAAATTCGTTTTAGTCCAACATAAAATAATGTGATATTTTTAATTTTTCTAATAAATAAAAATATTTATGTTAACTTCAATCAATATTAATTAAAATAAATAGGGTTAATGTATTTTAATTTTTATTTTATTTTTAATATTTATATATTAAATTAATTTTATTTATTTTATTATTTATTTATGTTAATATTATTAGGTTAAGGTTAATATAATATATTTTTAGTATTTATTTAAATTAACGTTTTATATGTTGCAGATTTATATATTTTTATGATAAATTAGAATTATAGATTATTTTTAATGTAAATACCTAAATTTAAATTATTATATAAAATAATTATTTTAATGCAAAGATCCAAATATAAATTATTTTTTTAGTATATCACTACATGATAATAAATTATGCTTTATTTTATCACTGTTTTTTTAAGTATACTTTTTTACCCCTTATATATGTCTATCTATTTTTATATTCATCAATTAACCTTTTATTTTCAATTATGTAATTAAATCAGTCACAACAATTGAACATATTTTATTGTATACTTATAATCATGATATTTTTAAATAAAAATTAAAATATTTTATCATTATTTTTATACACATTTTATTACAATTTAACTTTGTACTTTGATAGAATTTTACATATGTTCCAATTATATAATTATTAAATTATAAAAATTAATAATTTTTTTTATATTTTTTATGTATCTAATATTTATAACTTTAATAGTATTTTTTAATTAATTTTATTACAATAATTGATTTTTAATTATATTTTTTTGTTATCATACAAAAAAAAAAGTAAATACACAACGTGTTAATGCATCTAGTTTTCACTAGTATAGGAAATATACTTTAAGAAATATAATAATTTTATACAAACATTTTTGTTGTTTTTAATTGGAAGTGCATGAAATAATTATAGGTGAAAAAACAAAAGTCCACCTTAAAATCTATGGGCTTGAAAGTAAGAAGCCCAGGCCCAGATACAACAGTTCTCGTCATTCTTTAAAGGAAGCCTTCCATGTACCCTATATAAACAGCATCGGAAAATGAAAGTAACAAGACGAAGTAAAGCGAGGTATAGTGGTTGAGAATGGCCGGCAAAGGTGGGGCGACTCCGGCGACATACTCGCCGTCTCCGACAGCCGATAAAAAGAAACCACCGCTTTTTAAGGAGGATTGGGTTCGGCCCGATGGCCGCGGTTTCCACCAGTGCAGGCCCGCATGTAAGTTCCACTTGCTTTCAAATAGAACCATTCTGTCTCTTTCCTGTCAATGCAATTGCAATTTCAATATATGCTTCTCCATTACCTATGATTATGATTTTTTGTTATTAAATGGTTAGTTTTTTTATTTTTGTCTGTGAACTATTAAGGTTTTCATATGTATGGTGCTATAGTGATTTCTGAGGCTGAGCTGTTTGAACAAATGCCGTTTACGGGTTACAATGTGGCTGTTGGGAGAACTGTAAAAACATTAACATTTTGTGAATAGGTTTTCCTCGTTCTTTCCAAATTGACAATCAATGTCCTACCATGTGCCATGATTTCATTTGGTGAAGTGAAATGTACAGGATCAAGAGTGTTCCTGCTGATATCATTGAATCTGTTGAATCTATAATAGCAATTATGTTCATGCAATCAGCTTGAACATGGCAAAAATTACCTTGAGTTTTGTCGTGGAAGTAAAGGGTCCATACCTGATGAATTAGTTAATTAGGATTCATTTCGACTACTAGGAACAGATGTATTTGGTCATAGCTGTCCTGTGGTACCAACTAATTTTTCTGGACAATTGTCATCTTGGACCTCATGTCCCAAGGCGACCTTTTGGTCCTCAAGGTCTTCAACCTCGTACCTGATTTTAATACTAGGGCATGCTCCACAAGTCTCAGGGATTGTGGTATTTGTTCAATAGTGTTGCTCCATTTTCTGTAAAGAATACAGATGATCGTGGATTAGGACCAGAACAACCATTTGTAATTGATCCAAGGTATTGATGGTGGTGGTTCTGTTCTAAACACCTTGATCCAGTCCAGGCACTAGGATAGCATCTGTAGTACCTGCTTCTGTCAAACTTGATATTGATAATATATGGCATGGAATTATTATGAAAGACGAGCTCCGATTTATCATGATTTATCATGCTATGTGTGCGGCTATTGGAAAAGGAACGGATATTGAGATTTAGATTCTTCATGTTGTAGATTGTGATGCTAGGACTGGATAGAATGCCTAACTCATCCCTCTAAGCTGGCTAAGGTGAGGGATGTGGATTGCTTAATAAGCTCTTATCAAATACTATCTCTAATAATCGTGGGATTTAGTTTCTTCCAAATACACCTCTTTACGTCCTACACTTATTGGTCATGGTGCATGGATAATATGGCAAACGGGATAACTATGGATCTAGGATATGATACCCTGTTAAAAGAACTTTGTATCGTAGTACATGAACATATTTTCATTCATCAATAGAGTTTGTTTACTCAGAGGTACATCAATGCAAATGAAGTAACTGAACTGTAACTGTCATCAAAACTGATTACTGATCATCTAACAGAAGACTAAATAACTTCTGATCATTTAAATCAATAGTAAGAATCACTTATTTTTATTGATATGTTGATTAGTTAATCTGATTTTTGATAATAACATCAATATTTTTGCAACTTGCAGTTTTCAGGACTGGTGCTGTGAATGCAGCATCTGGATCTGCTTATGCCGAGTTTGGAAATACCAAGGTCATTGTATCTGTGTGAGTGACTCTTTTGTCTCTTAAAAATGTGCCAGTTAGATTTTAAGGTTTTCTTTTTCTGACTTTGTTGTTTGTTATGCTCTCCCTAATGTGGATATTTTATTTGTAATTGTTAATATAGATTTGGGCCACGAGAGAGCAAGAAGGCAATGATGTACAGTGATACAGGGCGTTTGAATTGCAATGTCAGCTTTACAACATTTGCAACTCCAGTACGAGGGCAGGTATATGAAAGGCTGTGTAATTTTTTCTGTTTCTTCCATCTTCATCGCTATTTGAAGTGACCTCTAATATATTAAATCTCACAAAGCTAGGGTTCAGACCACAAAGAGTACAGTGCGATGCTTAATAAAGCTTTGGAGGGCGCAATAATAATGAAAAGTTTCCCCAAGACAACTGTGGATGTTTTCGCATTGGTGCTAGAATCTAGTGGCAGTAAGTATTCTACAATTTCATATTTATTTTCAATCTAATTGTAGTGATATTTTTTTTATGGTTATAAATTTACAGACAAAGTATGCTGGACTAAATATACTAAAAAAACATTAATAACAAAAGCTAATGTGTATTTGTCTTTTCATCTACCTTGCTGTTATTTAACGGTTGCTATGTGTCGACATAGGTTTGTTTTCTTGTATAAATGTGAAGATGTTTTTTGCTTTAACACATTTTTGTTTAGTTAATCATTAGTTGTGGTTCAATTGATAATGTATATGAATGAACTTACCTGCAATGCATGGGTTTGAATCTCATGGACAGAATTTGTGATCAAGACCACACAACCAGGTGCTTGACTGGGGATTATTCACACAATATTGGGGGTGGAAACAACATGTCAGAGGTTGAAAAAAGTAGTTTCTTTAAGTTCAGCTATTTCTATAGTTTTTGTGGCAAGGGATGTCAGCTGGAGCTTCTGTTGTGTGAGGCTTTTGTTGCTTATGATGAGAATTGATTCCACGTAACTGGTAGTAACACTTCAATTCTTTGATAAAGGTTTCCAATAGCAGATTGCAATGAGTAAGATGGGCAATAAACTAGAGTAAGAAAAACATGAAAAATTTGGAAAGAGCAAAGCTCTATAAAACAAGAAGAGAGCGTGAAAAAAAATGAAAGAGGAAGAAAAACAAAACTTAAAAATTTGGAATGAATCAAAGGAAAAAAAAATCCAAGTCAAAAGAAAGAGGCCAAGGTTTAGAATAAAAAAAAAAAAGAAAAGAACAGAGGAATACCACAGTTACCTGTAGTCTCTGGAGATTGCAGGAGGGCGTGAACAGAGGAGTGACTACTCCCCTCCTTGCTTGATCAGTCATTCCCTGGCCCTTACGTTAACTGAAGTCTTGACTTTTAAGTAGAACACAAATGTCATTTATGTAAGCCCACAATATTTTATAGTTTTTAAATGGGATAAAAGCCATGCCCTGGATGAGTTTAATACTTGAAGATTTCATGTGTAGGGAAAAAGTCTGGTGTCCTAGAAAACTTTATCATGTGTTTAAGACTTCAGTTTTTGGTATTCATTGAGTAAATACCGAGCAACTCTGATCAGATCTGTGACCCATGCTGCAACTGTAAGACTTCTTTTGACTGTTATGACCTTTCTTGCGGGTGGCAGCGATGCAGTGGTGGATCAACTGTTATTTGCAAGGCAATAGTGTTGTCTCATTTATATTAAGGCCATAGTGACAACACTGCCAAACTCAAGAAACATATGCTTTCTCCGTAATTTAGCATTTTTTATGGAATAGTCAGTCTGATTTTAAGTGAATTTGTTTCAGATGTAGTATTATGCCTTTGGAATTGTTGAAAGTAACTATGAATGAGATCCTATTTAAAGTTTGGAGCAGTCAGAGATGTAATATAATTCTAATATTTTGGCAAAATCATTGAGTGTCTAGCAGGTAATAATATTAGTGAAACATGTTGCAGGTGATCTCCCAGTTGTCATATCGTGTGCTAGCCTTGCTATGGCGGATGCTGGAATAATGATGTATGATCTTGTTGCTTCGGTTTCTGTGGTAGGATCTTGCTCACATTTGCACTCAGCCATATTTTCACTAATATGTACTTGTTTTGTAGTGCCGATAATCTTTTTCTCCCATTCTAAACCTTATCTTGAATTTGTTATTATAAGATCATATAATTTCATATTCTCTAATAATTTCTGACATAGTACCTGCCTCACATTTTGTGCTTTATTAATTTACGTTTCCATGTAAGAGTTTTGTCTTCTGTAGCCTAAAAATATGTTTTTAAGCAACTTTTTGTTTATTCCAACTACCTTTCTGTGGATACCAAAAATCTATGGCATATTTGCATGCTAGCGAGTGTACTATTTTACTGGTCAGGTTCATCTTCACAAAACTCATTATGATAAAATGACATCATCGTTATGAAGGTTAATGGCATTTAACCGATTATGACTGCTATAAATTGTTCCTCCATGAAGCGATTATTGCTGCTGAGAGTCTAATTATTATTTTCTAATGATTGTAGTCAAGTTTTAGTAAGAACCTTGTCATTGATCCTATTTCGGAGGAGGAAAACTGCCAAGATGGTAGCTTAATGATTACATGCATGCCTTCCCGCTATGAAATCACCCAACTCACCGTCACTGGGGAATGGTCTTCCCCGAAGATTAACGAGGTTTGCCTATTTTTAAGTTTCTTTTAATCTTATTTAGATTTAAGTTTCTTTTAATCTTATTCAGATTTAAGTTTCTTTTAATCTTATTCAGAAGTCGGGAATCTATGTCTGGATATCTATTGTTCCAAATTGGTTCTGTCAGTGACATTTTCGATTCCGACATGCAGGGAATGCAGCTGTGCTTGGATGCTTGTGCAAAGCTTGCGAAGATTATGAGATCATGTTTGAAAGAAGCTGCTTCGGATTCCACGGAGTAGAATGGCAGTTCTATATCAATACAAATCACGATATGTGCTTTTAATATTTTTTCTTACATTGAGAGATAATTTTGTGTTGGAGGTAGTAGAGAGAGGTGCTGTGCATATCTTGAAAATTTTGTGCTCGTGAGCTTGTCAAAGATAAAGTAAAAATTATTTATAGCAACAGCTATACACATTGTTTGACGACTCAATTCAATCTTTCTCTGAATTAGAAATTCTCAGTTCTTGACCCTCCAATTTTTTATGATCCTCTCCCAAAAAGCGAAAGAAAACAAAAAAAAATCAAACAAATAAATAAAAATAACTGTATGCATGTCACCCAAATATTCATTTCAACTAGGATTGTAATTTTTCTTTGTCCATTCTTCGTATCTTCTATGTATTTAGTTACAGTTTTGCTCTTCTGTACTGTCTCAACCCACCAAATTGCCCAGAGCCTAAAAAGTGAAGACAACAATGGAAGGTAAGGAGAATTAGAGGTGTTAAATAAATATTGATTGAACTGAATTAACTGTATAAAGACTGAACTAAATTGGAAAATTAGTTTGCTTGAGAAATAGTTAATTTGAATTGTACCAAACTATTTTGTGTAATGATATTGGAAGAGGGGATTTTTACTTTATACAAAAATAAGTTTTCAGAGTTGTTAAATCAAAATAATTGAGTTCTTTTACTAAGGTAAAATTAACTCAAACCGAGAAAGTTACTGTATATGGTTGATGAAATATTGAATTAAATATTAATATTAAGTAATTATATATTTTTAATAATTATAAGTTTATATCTTTTAATTTATTTCAAATTTTTAACAATCTAATTTTGTTTATCTAAAATTAAATTTCAAATAATATTTGCATAAAAAATATTCTTTAAAAAGATTTTGGCTAGTTTTATAGAAAGAAAACACTAATCTAATATTATTTTGCTTCCAACCAAACTATGAAAGTTAATGAATTGTGACTAAATCGATAAAGAATGTTTGGTTTCTTGAATTTATTGACACATGGTTTAGTATTATGTAGTTTATAAAATTTATTGAGTTGGACCGTACAAAAATCATGAATCTTGACCTAAACCTAAATTTAGCCCTAGGGAGTCACTAGTTTGATCATTGAATAGTGTAGTATGAACATGTAAATTTATGGGTCCCAAACTCATCTTCATTCTGGATTCTTAAATCCTTGGCTCCTTCTCTATCACAGACACTCTGTACATCTTGATTTGATATCATTTGGAAGGTACATTCAATCATACTTCTTCATTTAAAGCTTACACAAGGGCTGTCAACCCCTTATATATATATATATATATATATAATTTACTTTTTTGTGCCTTTTTTGTCATATATAATTTACTTATACAATGATAGAAAATTTCATATCTGCAAAAAAATTGCACATACTTTTTTTAGCCTTTTCTAATTGTGATTTTTCAACTTTTAATGCTAGGTCAAAAAAGAAATACATATGATAACAGCCTAATATTTTTCATCCTAGAATTGTTTAGTACACTTAAAAGTCTGAAATCATTTGAGAATAAAACTGATTACTTTTGATCCATTGAGATTTAAGGAAAAATCATAAGAAAATCACAATATATACACTAAAACATAATACACCATATACAATTATCTTAACATATTGCAAACTGGTGTTGGTGGCAAAATTTGAAAATCTATTAATAATGATGAGTCTCTTGTCTACACACATGTTCATATTTATTTGTGATTTCTGCAGGCACCACTTGACTTTGTAGTTCTGATGGATAAGTATTGTCAAGAAAAAAAGTTCCAATATCTAAACAACGTGAAGTGTTTTTGTGGTTACTTGTGACTCTGTCCCTTTCAATGGGGCACTGTGTTTGTGGTTGATGCTACTTCCTTCTCATATCTATACCAATATAGTAATATACTAATATGGAACATGAACTAATTTACTACAACTATTTAACTTCATTCAGTGTTCATCATATAACATATACTTATAAAAACTTTGTAAAATAATATAATTAGAAAGTACATATATATTCCAATATATGGTGAGTATGCATTTTATTGCATTTTATTTAGCATAGAGAAAAATACTTAATTTTTAATATTTTATTAACTTTTAAATTTACTGAGTTACTCTTAAACTAAACCAGGTAACAATATAAAAAAATAATAATTCTTATTTTATAAATCGATTTTATAGAAGTTTAATTAGACCTAAATTTATATCCTAAAGTATATTAAAATCTACCTTATAATTCATTAAAATCTTATTATTTACAGACCGAATGCAATAGTACTTAACAGAAATAAGTGAATGGTAATTTATACCTTAAAAGTTAATTTTATGGTAATTGAGCATTGTCGTATTTTTCTAGAAAAAAAATTACTTTGTTTTATTATTAATTTCAAAATTTTAGATAATATTAATTTTTCATTTGTATTATTGTCTTTTATTTAATTTATAATTAATTTATACATATATTTTATATATATTTTTAAATATTTATTAGAGTCAAGAAAATTTATTATATTTCTTAATTTTTTTTGAAAAAATTAAAATATACTTAAAATAAAATATTATTTAAATAATGACTTTATATATGTTCGCCTACAAGATAAATATTGCTGAATTGAAGAATTCTAATATAAGGATTGGCATTAGTGATGATAGATAAATGGGCATAAAGGGAAAGCGTTCATAATTTTAAGAAACATTTAAAAGATAGATACGTGTAGTTTAAAGGGATAATTTCTTCATAACAATTATTTAAAATATTAATACATAGTTTTCATATCAATTTGCCATGACACAATTTTAATTCCATGAAATGATTTAGATAATTTAAATAGTCTAAAAAAGAATAAAATAAATACTATTGTAACATAAATAATACATTTCGTTTATCCGTAACTAAAGAAAGATTTTTAAAGGTATGCATAAATAAACAAAGATGATTTATAAATATTAATCTAAGAGAGGAAGAAAATAAAACTATAACTTAACATAAATAAACAGAGATTCTTTACCCAGAAATAAAGATATGCATATTACATAAAGTAAACTTATTTAATATATAATAAAAAATTAAAAAGATTATTTCTAAATAAGATATGCATATTGATTGAAATAAGGATACAAATATTACAATTTACCTTAACTAAACGAATTTATAAATAGTTTCTTTATAAACAAGAATACACATAATATCCTAAAAAAGGCACACGGTGATTGAAATAAACTTATTTAATCCCAATAAATAAGAATTTCACACAAATAAAGAAACTAATTCTTTATAAATAAAAATATCCATTATTTTTTTTTCATAATTGAGTTACACAGTAGGATTAAAGGTAAATCACTGTTTTTAAATACATATGAATTGTTACTGCTCCTCACTATTATTATTACTGGCAATGTGCAGAATAACATGGTGGTAACTCGAAACGTTGAAAAAGGAAACTACAACACACCGACAACCACTTTGTTCCGATAATTACGTCTAACAATGTCGTAAAAGAAATTGCTGTCAAGTGCCCCACAACGTTTTTCATGTCCTTTCCTTATTAATTTGTTAACTTTGAACACCTTGCTCAATTTTTTTATATGATTGTTGCTACTGTATTTGTTTATTTGCTTGGTTGAAGATAGAAATATTCTTATGGTTTTGAATAGTAGTTGCATCATATAATGAGTTAAAGTGGCTGAAAAGTGGGAGTGAGAAGAAAATGACACATGTTAAGGTTCCCTAAAACCATATCTAACGTAGTCAACTTCACACGTTGAAGAAAGCAAGAAGCAACCTTTCTTTAGGACCATCTTTTCCTCTCTGTCTCCAGCCAGATATACCTTTCATGGTTGGACTTTCATACACCTCTCTGGGGCAGCCTCATCCATGCCCATTGCTTTTACACGCTTTTCAAACACTGCTTTTTCTCCCTATTCATTTCTCTTTGTTGTATTGTGTGTGTGAGTTTTCATTTGCATTAAAGTTATTTTCTTTCTGTTTGCATAGGCTCTTCCGTCTTCAACTCTTTTAAATTCGCCATTTGGGTTGTGAATACAGTTTTTGTCTTTCGTTTTGGCTGTACATGATCACCCATTTTTAGGGGGTGTAAGTAACAACCATTGAAGAGCACAGTACTCTTCTTCTCTCATTTTTGCAACCAACCCTTTAATTTTTATTTTTTTTTTCTGTGTTTATGTTAAATGCTGATCCTTGTTTATGTTAAATTTTGGTTGGTTTTATGTGACATGGCTTTGGTTGCAGCAGAGTCAAATGCTTTGGAAATTGTGTCACTTTAATTGGTGCTCCTTGACTGTCTGTCAATTTGAATAGTTGTAAGGAGCTAAACTTTGCCAAAAAGTGCATTTTCATTCACACAATCCGTGACTCTATCTGGTTTAATTTATCTATATCCTATACCCCTTCTAAAGTTCCATCTTTTGGCCACTATTGTTTCAGTGGTTGATTTGTATATTTTTTGTGCCTTCTTTAGCTCCTACTTTTCATGAGAATACAAGCATTGATGGTATAAATTTTGGGTTTTGAATACATTCAATGAATTTACTATTCACTAGTTTTCTCCGTAACACAGAGATGCTATGGCTCAGGGAATTTTTATTCTCAATTGGATAGCTTCATCTCCAAGTTTCATGTATATTTTATTTCATTGTTTCACAATAGTCCTGCTCCTAACAAACATGGATGGGTCTTCGATTAGCTATGGTCTAAAATTCTCATTAGTCAATTTCACTATCAGAAGGGCTCAAAATCATTGATTCAACTACTGATATATATCTACATACATACATATTGCTGACTTAGAGAAGTTGATACTTGTGGAAAAGTCACAATGGCTTCTGATTGTTCAAGATTTGTAAGGTGAATCTCCTTCCTAGTTTACCCTTTAAGTTCTAAGTTACTATGTACTCTTTCTTCAAATTGTGTAATTTTTATACTAAACAAGAATCATTTGCTGTCTTTCAGCAACTGAATGAAATGGTTTTCATAATCTATAGTATTAGCCTCTAATGTAAAGTCTCACTTTGCAGATTTCAACATGACCCTGAATTGGTAAAATTGCCTACAACAAACAGTGGCAAGGGAATCAGGCGCAATGGAACACGATTGGTTGAGACAAAGGGTAAAAAGGGTCTGAAGGAGACAAGGAAGTTCTTGAAGGCTAGAGTATTGTCAAGAGTATTCTCAGAGGATTATGAGAGAGTTAGAAAAAAAACAGTATTAGATCCCCGGGGACAAACCATTCACCGATGGAACAAAATTTTCTTGGTAGCATGTTTAGTTTCTTTGTTTGTGGACCCTCTATTCTTTTATTTGCCACTAGTTCGAGATGAAGTGTGCATTGATATTGGAACAGCGCTTGAAGTTTTCCTCACAATGATAAGATCATTGGCAGATGTGTTTTACATGATTCAGATTCTCATGAAGTTTAGAACAGCTTATGTTGCTCCTTCTTCTCGGGTATTTGGGAGGGGAGAACTTGTCATAGACACTACCAAGATAGCTACTAGGTACCTGAGAAAGGGTTTTGGGCTAGACTTCATTGCTGCATTGCCTCTTCCTCAGGTAAGTTACTATAGTTTTCATTTATCTTGATCAAAGCCAAGGTGTTTTGACTTGCTAAGTAAAATTGATACTGTTATGTTTGTCACATCACAGGTGTTAATTTGGATTGTGATCCCCAATCTTGGAGGTTCAACCATGGCAAACACAAAGAATGTGCTTCGCTTCATTATCATTTTCCAATATTTACCAAGGCTGTTTCTGATTTTTCCACTTTCATCCCAAATTGTAAAAGCTACGGGGGTTGTGACAGAAACAGCATGGGCAGGGGCCGCTTACAACTTGGTTCTGTACATGTTGGCTAGCCATGTGAGTATATGAAACTTGCATTTCCTTGATTGTTGCTCAAGCAACTTCACCTTGCCACTCCCACTGTATATGTGTCAGCCTTTTCCTTCTATTCTTTACAATCTTTTTTAACGTTTGTGTGGAGGAAAATCTAGTTTTACATTTAGAAGAAATGATTTGATGTGAACCAAATTCAATGTTACTAAGTGGTGTGATGAAGAAATCAATAGCAAATTGGACAAGCTGAGTTTGTTAACTAAAGGACTTCTATTTTCTTGACTCAAAATAATTGCCAAACCAAGCTAAAATTTGATCACATTTATGTTCTAGTGAGAAATAATTTACGTTTTGCCTGACATTTATATAAAGATCTGTTTTAGTGACATCTAAAGGTAGTGTATATCTAACAGTAAACTTCAAGTGTAAAATTATACATGACATGTATATCTAAAGTTTATTTCAGAATTGGCAATATGTATGATTGTGACATCAACGATATCAATAAAGAAATGTACCTTACTGCACTAATACTCATTTTGTTTTGGTTGAAGTTTTTAGGAGCTAGCTGGTACCTTCTATCAATTGAAAGACAAGAAGCCTGCTGGAGGAGTGTCTGCGATATGGAGCCAGCTTGCCAATATGGATTCTTTGACTGCAAAAGGGTTGAAGACTCCTTAAGGGTCTCCTGGTTTATGGCAAGTAATATCACAATTTTATGCTCACCAAAGGCTAACTTCTATCAGTTTGGTATATACGGTGATGCTGTGACATCCCAAGTTACTATCTCATCATTCTTTCACAAGTACTTCTTTTGTCTTTGGTGGGGCCTAAGGAATCTGAGGTATGTCTTATTTGGAGGTTCTCCACTACTCCTAAGTGTCTTCTTGAGCAAATTATTAGATCTCTCCCCTGGCAAATAGAGCAAAATCTCTCGTCTGGGTGACAACAACTAATAAAAAAAGCGTTTTATTTTATATCCCTTCAGCATTAATAGTTTGTGATATTCTGTGCAGTTCACTGGGACAAGGTCTTCTTACTAGCACTTTTGTTGGAGAAATAATGTTTGCCATTGTTGTTGCAACCCTTGGACTAATTCTTTTTGCATTGCTTATTGGAAATATGCAGGTAAGTGTGCATAAATTATCTCTCTTAGCTTATTGCTGCTTAATTTGCATATGTCAACCATTAATTTCTCTTCTAATGTCTTGATAATGACAAAATAATGCCACAACATAAGGACCACAATCTGCTTCGTATTATAACTCATTGTTAATTACTTGGAGAGTATTACCAGTTTGTGCTTCTGAATTCTCGTTTGTTTCATTCTTAGAATTCTGTTGATAGAAATCTTTAATTCCCCAATTTCATGAAAGAGTTTCAAGATTGCTTTGTCCTACCAGCTAGTACTACAAGAAACAAAATTTGCTTGCTGAATGCTTAATTCTCCGTATCCTCTTCAAATCATACATGCTAGAGACTGAGCCTAAAATCAAACCTCAAAACTGTTATATATTTATTTAGTTAGCCGCATATTGAAATGTAAGAAATACTTGACCATCCTGAATGAACATTGTTCTTCATAATTATATTTGGCAGACATATCTCCAATCAACAACTGTTCGCTTAGAAGAGTGGAGGGTGAGGAGAACTGATACAGAACAATGGATGCATCACAGGCAGCTACCCCCAGACCTTAGACAATCTGTGCGCAAATATAACCAATATAAATGGCTGGCCACACGAGGGGTAGATGAAGAAGCTCTTCTCAAAGGACTTCCTGCTGATCTTCGGAGGGACATCAAACGCCACCTCTGTCTCGAACTAGTTCGACGAGTAAGCCACTCACTCATCAAATTTTACTTCAACAAACCCTCACTTTGCCCCCTCAAATGCATTAGTCACTTACTTTTCTTTATCCACAACTAGGGAATATTTCATTCATGTTTCTCTCATCTCTATAAGCCTGATCATCACTAGTTTTAGTCAAAAACCTGACTTAACATTCTAATCCCTTCTTTTCATCTATGAGTTTGGAACTTGATATCCTATTTCAGAACATAAATACCTTACTTAGTAAGGATACTGACACTGACACATGACACAGACACATGCATACACACGTAATCTCCAAAATATAAGACGGAGAGAAAAATATTTTTTGAATTGGATACTTCATCACATTACTCTTAAAATACAATATTATTTGAAACAACAATATTAGAGATTGTTTCACTTATGAATATATCATAAATTAATCTATCTTTGTTAGAATAGATTCTGATATTATATTAAGAAGAGTTTAAGCTTAATTCAATCTTCTAGATGAGAATTATCTTCACTTATATATCATAAATTAATGTAATATCTAAGGAGGGATATATGAAACTTATGAACAGGTGCCACTCTTCGATCAAATGGACGAGAGAATGCTTGATGCAATATGCGAGAGGCTGAAGCCGGCACTGTGCACGGAGAACACGTACCTAGTTCGCGAGGGTGATCCCGTGAACGAAACTCTCTTCATAATCAGAGGCCACCTGGATTCCTACACCACCAACGGAGGCCGCACCGGTTTCTTCAACTCCTGCCGCATAGGGCCCGGCGATTTCTGCGGCGAGGAGCTGCTCACATGGGCCCTGGGCCCAGGGCCCAGCTTCATCCTCCCCTCCTCCACTCGAACCGTCAAGGCCATCTCCGAAGTGGAGGCCTTCGCCCTCATAGCCGAAGACCTCAAGTTCGTGGCCTCGCAGTTCAGAAGACTACACAGCAAACAACTCAGACACAAGTTCAGGTTCGAGAAACCGTAACATATTATTATTATGAGTTTCATGTTGATATATAATATATGAAATGTGCAATTATTATTTAGGTTTTACTCGCACCAGTGGAGAACGTGGGCTGCATGTTTCATACAAGCTGCATGGAGACGCTACAAGAAGCGAAAGGAAACTGCAGAACTGAGAGCTTTGAGCTACGTTCAGTCGAAGAGTGAGGGTGAAACTGAAACCTTAGGGTTGGTCGTGTATGGTACGAGGATGACTAGGAAGAGTACTGTTGTCAACTCTTTGCAGAAGCCAGAAGAACCAGATTTTTCTGTTGGTGAGTGATGAGTTTGCATTGCTATATGTTATTATATACCCTACATAGGGTTATTCTTTTATTGGTTAGGAAATAAAATTTCTTGTATGGTGCTGATATCATTGTTCATAATGTATAATTTTTTTTAAATTTGAATTTTCTGGGTATTATTTCTTATTTCCAAAATTGTCTTTTTTTTTGCTTACTTGGGTGTGCTTTATATGATTCCCTTGGGATTTTGATGTCTCCTAGAAAATAGATAGGAACTATATATGAAAGTGGCAATCTCTGGTATATTCTGTTGTTGGTTTCTCTTTTTGATTTTGTTGTTTGTGCAGTCTCTTTTACTTACTGAAAAACCAATTCATTCTGCATATTTCATACTTTTGATCGAATCATGAAAAATTGTATCACACCACTCTTCTGTGATTTTGAATAAGTTTCACTGTTGCTGCTAGCAGCAATTTACTGTTTCTAGACTTTCTCATTGATTTTTGTTATCATAAAATTGTTACTTTTTTAAAAAATGTTAGGCATTTTTTTAACAAAAAAATTAATTATTAAACATTATATAATGAAAATTATTAAACAAATAAATATCTCGTAAAAAATGTTATATTCGTAATTTCAATTTTATCTTTTATTTATAATCTTATAATTAAAAACTATTATACAAATTTTTTATGATAAATATAAACATATTGTAACTGCAATTGTAAAAAAATCCTCAAAAGACACTCGTTATATTTTTAGCTGTTAATTAAATTTAAATATATAACATTACATTTAACTATAATAAGTGATTTTATTCAATTTTGTTATTGCTTTTTAATTGAGATCAGAACGAAATTCTTTGATTAAAAGGAAAAAATTCAAAAATATAAAAAAATAAATTATAATGATTTTTTTTATTGATTTCCAATTGTTTTTGTCAATTTAGTTTAAAAATCCTAGTTAAATTTATGTAACTTGTAGCTACTTAAACTTAATCAATTAAAACAATGTATATTATATTCAATTCGCAAAAATTTGTTCATTTGAAGTCCTTTAAATTTGTGATGCTTAAGTTTTTTATTCTTCAAATTTAATTTAAAACTATTTTTTTAAATTTAAAAAATTTGGAAAAAAAAAATTGTTCAAGTACGTATGTAAAGCAAGAGTAAACACTTGACAAAATATGCAACAGTACGTTTGATAAAACCATTCATTTCATTTTGATAATTGAACAAACTTTATTATCTTTTAGTTTTTGCATTTAAGAATTATATATTTTGGTTATTACATGTCATTTTTAATATATTTATTTCCTAAAATTGTTAATAATAGAGATTAAAAATAATATCTGTATGATTTGAAAAACATCAAAATATATGTATAGATATTAAAATAAAACGGTTTTTAAATACAGGACTAAAATAAAATATGCATAACTATAATGACTGAATTGATAATTAAATTGAATAACAATGTAAAATCAAATTGAGTTATCATATATATATATATATATATATATATATATATATATATATATATATATATATATATATTAAAAGCATATTTAAAAGGTCGTATAAAAAGCAAGTATGGGGTGAAAAACAAGAACAAAACATTAAAAATTTGCCCTTTGAGAATAACCTCTGAAAAATAAAACCAACTTTTTAAGAGAGCTTTCTTTCATTTCACATTATCTGCATATTAAGAAGCATCTCATCAATAATCACAAACACATGGGAGGCTAAACACAGTCACAAACTTTGTTTTTAAACAAATTAATGACTAATAAAAACCATCTTCAACACTTATAAACAATAGATACAATTGCTGTAATAATTGAGCATTGGTGTTTGAAAAGTTAATTTATAATAGACAAAATCTAACAAAAATGATTTATTTTTCTGGTTGTCATAATTTATGTTACTACTGAAAGGAACAATAATTACTAATAAAAAAATGACTTCTAGTTCTTCAAATAAGTGCTTATTCTAGTTTTTTTTTTTTTTTCGAACAATCTTAGTAAATTTGAGAAAGCGAGATAGTAAATAGATTAAAATTTAAAAAGTTAATTTTGAAAAGAAAAGTTGTTGAATTAACATTGTACAGTGAAATTATTTATATTAATTATATGAAATGATATATAATTTCATATCTGCGTGTATATATAATTATTTTATTGGTAGTAGACAAAATATATTTTGATTTTTGCTCCTGCTAATTAACTGTTCGTCCACTAGGTGGATTAAGAAAGGATTTATTTTTAACGTGGAAATGATTTTCATATCTTAAAATATTTTTCTCATATTTAGTTTTGGTCTAAATATTTAGTGGACTTAATATTTGATTAGAATAAGTCTTGAATAGTCAAATTTAAAATCTCAGTCTTCTGCGGGAGAGATAGATATTTTTAAGTGATAGACTCAAACTAAAGTTAGTACTTGATATTTAAATAGTCTAAAAATTTGTTAAAAATATATCTTTCACTATATAGGATTATAATATTTATATACAATTATATTTATTATTCATAATAAGCTTGAATTATCACGATTTTTTAAATTAATTCTGACAATATATATGAATTTAAAATTATTATTTATTATTAATGATAGTTAAGTTTATTAATTATTTTTAAGTATCCAACATATCATCTTGACTTAGAATATATCGAACACGTCAATCTAAAATAATTTGGTCATCGATCTAAGATATTTCAACCATATATAGTTTACCTCGATCACTGGTAACTATAACTGATTTCTCCTAATAAGTTTTATATAAATTTTACAAACCATATATAGTGATATTGATCAACTAACGATATTAGACCCACTTGGTATAGTAGGAATACTTTAACTTATAATACAATAAAAAATATATATATATATATATAATTTATATCTTCTTAGCCAATTTTAAAACCATAAATGAATCAAAGCCACGTTTTGTATGAGCTTTCACATAATTTTGAATTTGGGGGAATATATAATATTGTTGATCAAAAGCACGTTCTTCAAGTTTTGACACATAAAATGCAAAGCCATAACTCACAGTTGAGAAAAAGGATGTACTGTCATAATTGTAAGAAAATTGGTTATCCGTTATATGGAAGAAGGGTTAAAAATTCCCTGCATAAATACAGATAACAAATTATAAAACTATTGACATTAATTTCAGTAGACAAAGATTAATTGATGTATTTTTATTTTTTTTTGTTTAAATTCAGAGCAATTATTCAACCTTAAAATAATGTTAACCTCAAAATAATTTTAACCATAAATAACCTCAGTTTATCTAACACAATAAACTCATAACCATAAAAATGAACCTTCTTCAGTTTTCACTGACACTTGTTCTAGGACCTTCCATAAACTCTTTCATCTGGGAAGCTCGCAGTCATAAACGAACTTCTTCCACAAGGAAAACCAATAGGTCTCAAACCCTAGAGTCTTTTGTTTCAATTCAGAGCTTATGCCAATTTTTCCTTGTTTATGACCTGTACTGACAAGAGGTTTTTCTCTTCTTTATTGGGGTAAGGAATTTAGTAAACATTATTTGTTAAAGTTGCATTTTGTTATTATGCACATTCTGTTTTGGATTATTGAGTCACTAGTAGTTATTGTAAGACAGACTTGTAGAGCCTGTGACGAGATTCATTTCGGAATACCTAAGGTTTTTTTTGTGCCTATCAAGTGTTCGAAGTTATGCGTGCAAGAAATTCAAAACTGATTTGTTTGCTGAAGCCTGACTTTGTTTCTCCCCTTATTGGGACAATTCACATTCAGACAATTTCATTCCCTTTCAAAACCTTAACAGGAGAAGATTTCGAACATGGACATCCTTCGTGTATGCTTATTAGCTGAAAAGAGTGATATTTATTTTTCTCGAGCATGATATGCATATGTTCTTGTTATATGTGTAATTAGGTTTCATACAGAGTTAAAGTTCATTGTTATTAGACAATGAATATAAGTTGGCTTGATGTATTTTTCAGAGTTTAATTGGTATTCTGTGGTACCGGATATAGACATAATACAAGCCGTAAGGAGTGCAGTTGTTTTGTAACTCTAGAGGATCCTGGTCCCATAGTACATTATTCTAAACAGTGTGCCCGGCAGAAACAATTTAGCATTATGTGACAACATTTCATCAGTTTTGGAACAATCCAAATGATTGCTTTATTACTTGTTGGTTAAACAAATACAGATAGATACCCATTAATTAGTTAGCTAGATTAGTTGGTTAAAGAAATAAAGCATGTTGCTTTATAAATAAGAGGGGAGATAGAGAGAGAAGATCTAGTCACTTTTTGATAGAATTGGGCATTGGGAGGGACTGACCCTTAAAGTTCTACAAGTTAGGCATGGTATTTATACCAGATACTATTTATGTGCTTGTAGCCAATGTATTTTTAGCTTCTTTCACTGTCCTATTTGGGCCCTTTTGTTAGATAAAACAGAAACTTAACATTTTGTTGTCTTGCTGTCCATCTGTCTGATTTTTTTCTTTCTATTAGTGTTTATATTTGTAGGTGATTTGAATTTGAAGTTTAATGTCCTAAATTTACCCTTTTCCTAATAATTTTTCTCTGCTGTTGATTTCAAACTGCTTTAGGAGAGAACATGACGTCAAAAAGGGAAAGGGAAGCTGGTGATAGAGTAGAGGATGAAGGGCTTGATAATGAATCCAAAAGGCAGAAGCTGGATGAGGATTCTTCTCCCTCTCCTCCTCCTGTCTCCATTGTGAATCCACTTTCTGGGTTGGCTAATAATTATGCTGACATTGATGAGAAGGAAGAATATGTTCGAAGGGAAAGGGGTTCTATTAATGAGAGGAAGAATGATGGGTCCCAGCACAATGGGCATAGATACGGAGAGGCTGATGACAGTGATGAAGAAGACGATTCACATGAACAATTTAGTGGAAGAAACAATCGCCAGGTTGAAGTTCGGAGAGACTGTCCTTATCTCGATACTGTTAATAGACAGGTATTTTGACTTATTTTGTCCATTGTTGACGGTAGTTTTACTGGTTTTCATGCATATCTGAATTTTTTTTGACATTTATGCATGCAGGTTTTGGATTTTGACTTTGAAAAATTCTGTTCTGTCTCCCTGTCGAATTTAAATGTGTATGCATGTTTGATTTGCGGGAAGTATTACCAAGGGAGAGGGAAGAAGTCTCATGCATATACACATAGTCTGGAAGCAGGGCACCATGTTTATATCAATCTCCGAACTGAAAAAGTCTACTGTCTTCCTGATGGTTATGAAATTAATGATCCTTCACTAGATGACATTCGGCATGTCTTAAATCCAAGGTTAGTCTAATTTTTTATTTGGCTGTGCTTGCTGCAGAAAAAGTTTAGCAACATCTTTCTGTTTCTATGGTCATCAGCTGTCGGCTGGTGACTATGTTGATATTGTAATCTTTTGTATGTCACCTGTTGTTAGCTGGTTAGAGTATTTATTCACCTTTTGCCCCCCTAGAAAAGTGATTTCTGGCAGCTCGAAATTAATGCTAAGGACCTTCAAAGTCAATTATTAACACTGAGGATTGTGGTCAAGTTGTCATCTGCTGACACAAAGTTTGTGAGGTTCTAAGATTTAAGTCCTTAGCTTGGACACTTTGTGAATAGGTATGAGATTGGATCCTCACTGGTGTTAAATGTAAACCTGTCCATTCGATGGTAGGGCCAATGGTGAGCCCTTAACTAGAACAATCCCTGGACAATGCATCTAACTGGTAGGTTGGGGTTTTCCTGTGCTGTTCAGGCCAACCTTGGAATCCCTTCTATGTACCCAAAATAAAAATAGCTGTTTTGCATGGTGGCATGGGGAATAATTACTTTACACTTATTTATTATCTCACCAATGTTAATATCTTTCTCTTCATAATAAACTAATTAAACAAGGGCTTTTGTTTTTATAAACAACTGGTTTGGGCTTCGTATATGTGTCATGAGTTATTTCCCAATAAATTCAGTTACCTGCTTAGCATCTTCGTGATTTGCCTGTTGTCATAATCTATCTTCTATTTTCTGCCTGTGGATGTGCCAAATTGCTTTTAATATGCTTATATGATGTTTATCAGCAACTTCCTGTCACCATAAAAGATCAAACTTCAATTTTCCTCTAATTAAGAATCTCAGAAATATATTTTTCACCCTTAATTAAGTTGCCATCATCATTATGGATTATGATTTCATGCTATTTTATTTTTCATTACCTTGAATTCTTTAAATGATCTTCATTGTCTATTAAAACGCATGATCTACGGGCATTCATATGGTTCTCTATATGCAGATTCACTGCAAAAGAAGTTGAACAACTTGACAAAAATAAGCAGTGGTCTAGGGCACTTGATGGTTCTAGTTACCTTCCTGGAATGGTATACTTTTCATGCATATAAAAATGGAATTTTTAATATTATAAAAAGGTTGTTAGGTGTTTTATGGCCTACATTTATACTTTGTACTATGACTTTTCAGGTGGGACTTAATAATATCAAGGAGACTGATTTTGTGAATGTAACAATTCAATCCTTAATGAGAGTTACCCCCTTGAGGAATTTTTTCCTCATCCCTGAAAATTATCAACACTGTAAATCTCCACTTGTTCATCGATTTGGTGAGCTCACTAGGAAAATATGGCATGCACGGAACTTTAAAGGACAGGTTTGTTTCTGATAAATTCATTGTATAGTATATTATTATAATTTGGTGGTGACTTGTCTATCAAGATGCGTGCCAATAGGTCAGCCCACATGAGTTTCTACAAGCAGTGATGAAAGCCAGTAAGAAAAGGTTTCGGATAGGTGCACAATCTGACCCAGTTGAGTTCATGTCATGGCTGCTTAATACACTACATGCAGATCTTAAGACATCAAAAAAGAATACCAGCATAATCTATGAGTGTTTTCAGGTTCTTTTTTGTCCACTCTAATTTTCCTTTCTTTTGGTTGACATGCTGTTGCTGGCTGCAGCTATCCACTAGTTGTGTTTGTTGTTTTTACTGTGCTTGCAGGGTGAACTTGAGGTTGTGAAAGAGATTCCTAACAAAGGGACCATTGATAAGAAAGAAAACAATGAAGACCAGAACAATGCTGAGAAACTTTCGGATGGGGTAAATGAGCGATATGCATTTGTCAAAGAAACTTCAAAAATGCCATTTCTAATGTTAGGGTTGGACTTGCCACCACCTCCTCTTTTCAAGGATGTGATGGAAAAGAATATAATACCACAGGTACTATTCCACCAATGCTATTGTCCTTGTTGCATGAGATGTTATAGTTGATAATGATATAACCTGCATCGAGGTGATCTAATTTGAAGTTTATATCTTGTTATTTTGTTTGTGACTGTTATATCCGAGAGACTTGTAAAAATAAGAAAATTGTGGATATTAATGTACGGAAGGATGTTTTAACATCAATGCTGGTATCTTATTGTAACATTATTTAAGAGCAAAGTAAATAGTTTGTGAGATTTACTTGACTGATTTTGCCTGTGTTATGCATCCTTTACAGTAAATTTATCTTGTTTTTTCATCATGTCCTTTACGTTGGCTGTTTATCATCCTATGTGCTGTGGACTGCATCTTGGCTGCCAATATGCTATTTACTATCTCACGTATACGCACAAACATTTTGTTTTATATAATGCATATTTTAATTTAGAAGACTTGAATGACTGATCTAAATTCTGCATTTACAATGGTTATTTTCCTCATGTTTTCAGCATTACTCACTACTTGCGTTGATCTTGACAAAAAATTAGCTAATTTGACAAAATAATTGGATTGAAGAAAATTCATAGTTCAAAGAATACATCTGACACTGACCAATGAATTTTTGCGGTCCACGACACAAATAAGTTCAAGTTCCGGTTGCATCCAAACCATACAAACTTAATATTGTTCATGACTTTTATGAGGGAGTGTGTAGAATAATCTTATGAGCAGCATGATCCACACATTTTTATGGAATGAAAGCCATGACTCTAATGTAATAAATGTTCTTTTTTCATTTTTTAACGCATTTTGTTATGGTCATTGGTCAGTATAAAATCATTTATCTTATTTGCTGTGTGAAATGTTAGTAAGAACTGTATTCTTTGTTTCTTTTAAAGTGATTGAGATTCCCCATTACACTCCCATGAGTAAACATGCACCTAGTTGTATTTGTCCTAGTTCCTATAAAATCCCTTGCCATGAGACGACCCTTGTTTTGTTGATCTCCACTTGTTCTGATTCTTGTCATGAGCTTTCAACTTCCCATTATTTTACTCATCTTTAAGCCTATATACAAATATTATAGTTATTCTCATTGTGGAAAAACTTCCAAGAATTTTTGTGAACACTAAAAATGACTAGGGAGACAAATTTTGAATACCTTTTCTGTACACTCATGTATCTATTTTGAACCACCTGTACACCCATTTGTATTTTGTAGTTGAAGTTCCCATCTTCTTATAGGGTAGATTGATGCATTCATTTCAAAATATCTGCAAATACCATTGGGTGAATGACTCTCCTCCCCACGAACCAGTGATATCTTTTGTGTACATTGTAATTACTCCAGATTTATGAATTTAAAATGCACACCTGTAATTATTTTACATACCCCCTAACATTGTAGTATAGTCTAGGTGGCATGATCTAAAGCTTTAAAGTAAAAATGTTAGAGTTCCCTTTAAATCAAGGATAATTAGTTCAATTTGCACTTCCACATTTCCATTTGTGAATGTGAGTTTTGCTTTTTATGTTTACAGCTTTTTATTTTGAAGTTCTATCTGTCTTTTTTTCCTACTTGCCTGCTAATAAAGCTTGATTTTTAGGTTCCACTCTTTAACATACTGAAGAAGTTTGATGGTGAAACTATCACAGAGGTGGTCCGTCCTCATATAGCAAGGATGAAATATCGTGTTACCAGATTGCCTAAGTATATGATTATTCACATGCGGCGGTTTACTAAGAATAATTTTTTTGTGGAAAAGAATCCCACATTAGGTAAAAATTTATGCTGCAATGTGTTGTAATTTGTTCATGTTAACACCCGCATACTTCTAACTTCACCCTATATTTGCTTCAGTCAACTTTCCTGTGAAGAACCTGGAGTTGAAGGATTACATTCCCTTGCCAACACCAAAAGAAAATGAGAAATTGCGATCTAAGTATGATTTAATTGCTAATGTTGTTCATGATGGCAAACCTGGTGAGGGTTTGTATAGGGTATTTGTACAGCGCAAATCAGAAGAACTATGGTAAGTTCTATTTCTCGATAATATAAGAAATCTCCATAAATTTGAATGGACGAATGGATTTACAACAAAGACGTGGACTAAGACCTTGTTTCATTAGGTATGAGATGCAGGATTTGCATGTCTCTGAAACACTTCCTCATTTGGTTGCACTATCAGAAGCTTATATGCAGATTTACGAACAGCAAGGCTGAGTTTAACACTTGTTATTTCATCTGGGAAGCTGGCAAACAGTAACGAGCTTCAGTGGCAACTTCTCCCACAAGGAGAACCAATTGATCTCAAACCCTATCGCCTTCTGTTTCAATTCACGGCATATGCTAGCTTTCCCTTGTTAGTGAGCGTGGCAAAATTGTATTATAAAATTGAGGTGTTAAATTGTATTGAAATATTCTTATTACAATATGTAAGGTTATAATCAAAAGAAAAAAATCGTTGATTTTACTAGTAAGGAAAAACTAAAATCATTGATTTTACTAGTAAGGAAAAACGAAAATCATTGATGAGTAAAAAAAAGCCAATAAGATTCAAGCAAACCACAGAATCTAAGTTTTGGTTTCGTTTTGGATGTGTTTTACTAATTATTGAGCTAAATTGAATACTAAGCTAATATGTAGTTAAGAAGTGACTATTAGTGATTCCTAAGTCAACAATAGGCAAAGACAAAAAGAGCTAAGATCATGCAAGAGTTTGGAAACGGTAAGTGGAAAGGGAATTTGATTCGTATTAAATACATAATCACACTTTAGGTTATTTGTCAAAATTTATTAAAAAATATACGTATTTATGATGGAGCGTATTAAATAAATAAATAAAATTAGACTTACATATTTTTATAATTTCTGCATGAATCAATTATGAGTTATTGCCAACTTATATTTATATTTAGTAAATAATAGTAATAAAATATAAAAGAGCACATGAATATACTTTTTTTTTTATTTTGATTTAATTAAATCTCGTACGTTGCATAAGTAAAATACTAGTAAAATGCAAAGCCATAACTTGAGAAAAAGGATATACTGTCATAATTAGCAGGTATGGGGGCAATGTTTGTGTCCTTGGAATGGAATGGAATACCATCATTGGACCCATCTTCAACTTAACAAATACACTTCTTAATGTTATTGTTACTTTCAATCTCATAACTTTGTCATTTTCACTGCTACCTCATCAGTGTTAAGTATTTTTTTGCCCAATGCACGTGTCATGTATAGGAAGTCTCAGTTAATATATATATATATATATATATATATATATATATATATATATATATATATATATATATTATAGGACCTTATGTATTATTTTAAGAAAAATAATAAAAAATATTAGTTTTAATATTTTAAAAAATGGTATTTTTACATGTTAAAATTAAGATTTGTAGATATATGGATTTTTATTTATTTATCATGAGCCTTAAAAAAAAGTCATAACCGGGTTTGCTTTTCAGTTATCATTGAAGTTTTGACATGTATGTTCCCTAGTAAACCAACACAGAGGACGTTATTGTGGAAAAAAAAAACTAAAATTGTAGAAGAAAAACTAAGGACGATAGAAAATTATGATTTTGACAAGGAATAGAAAGAGGACGGACATATATGGTTTACAACAAAATAAAAAAAAAAAAAGACGATATTTTTATCGAATTTATTACTTATTACTAAAAAAATATCTTAATTTGATTTGATATTTATTATTTTATAAGTATCACTAAGCGTTAACAGATTTTTTTTATAGCTTCAAAATTAATTACTTGATTTAATATCGATCTCATCAATATATATATATATAGAGAGAGAGAGAGAGAGAGAGAGAGGGAGAGAGGTACATAGTTCATAGTTTTAAAAACTTCATTAATTAACACCTTATTTCTTTCTTGTAACTCATTATTAACATTTAATTTATGCATGAATCAATCTTGAGCAAGGGAAAATAATAAGAACAAATTTGATAGTTTAAAGTTTAACAAGAAGGAGAAAGTCTTTAAAATCAAATTCCAGGGTTTGAATGAATCTTTTAGGACCAGAGTTTGAGGTACAGTGAAATAAGGTGTTGATACCATCAAGACACGTGTGATAATATTTGAGAAAGGAAAATTTTGAGGTAATTAGGAGATAAAGTCTTCGTGGAGATAACGTCATCTTCGATTGTTATAAGAGTCTTTTTATTATGTTTATTAGAAAAGATCGTTTAACAGTTAAATTTTTAAATTATGTTTAATATATAGATTACACTTAGTACTTTATTTTATAAATTCTATCGTGTTTTTAAATTTCTTTCTTTCAGATCCTTTTACTTTATCTCTAAAATTTTAAAATAGTTTTTCATTTTTTATTAAAAGATGTATTTTAGAAGATAGTAGAGTTTAGCATAATCTAACTCGAATAGATGGTGCTTTTGAATTTTTTTTTTCTCTTAATTTTCTAATTTTTTTTCTTCTCTTTTATGATTTCCATGTATAGTTTGTTTTGCATACATGTGAACACTTAAGTTGAATAAATTAATTTTATTAATTTAGATATGCAGTTATATGTTTTGTTTGTGAATCAAATTTCTTAGAAACAAGTTATAACTTTTTTATTTGGCCTAATTTTTAGATTATTTTTTAGAAAAATACAATAATATAGATAGGAAGAGCTGATAAATTGAATTTATTTTAATTGATTTAGAATTTAATAAGATATTTGATCTTAAATTGAGGTGAATGGTTTAAGATGAGTTGAGGTGGTACAAAATTAATTAAGTCTTAAAGATTTAAAGTAGTCATTTAGATAAAAGTTAATATTCAACTAAATTCACATTTAGACAATGTATTTTGTGATTTTAAAAATGTCAGAGCATACACTAATTTCAAGAATTTTTATTGGTGTATGCATGTGTGTTATAATTTATGTAAATTCTATATTTTTTTACAAGTATAGTTAGTTATAAGTTTTTAAGGCATTACAATAATGAATAAAAGTGGGTTGTATTCATATGCTTCTTCTATTAGAGAGTGTTAGTTTGATTAAAAGTATAAAATGGTGACTAAGAGCTTATGTATGAGTTGAGTAATTATCTATTATCTTACGGAAATTCCTTAATATTCCTCTTATCATAGATATGACACATATGATACAAGTCATAAAGTTGATATTCATAACACTATAACAATAAAGTGCCACAATAGAAGAACAATATCATAATAACTATAATAATTAGAAATTGCAAGAAGAGTAGTGAGACAACTCCATCAATTTATCTTCACAACTCTAATAACTTGATGAATTTATGATGTCCAAACTTCCTAAATTTAAACTTAGATAATGTAAAACAATAGATCAAAGATATAAAGTACTCAAGTGATTGAATGTCTAACATAAAAAAAAGTTGTTTATGTTTATGTTGTATTAGGTGTTAGAAGAGATAGGATTCTTATGGATGAAGATGAAGCAAATATTGACGGTCAAAGATAGAAGAGAAGATTTTCGAGAATACTTTCTTGATAACATCTAAAATGTTACAAGGTTATATTTTATAAAATTAATTCAAGATTATATGTTAATAGTTACTAGTAGATTTAAACATCTAACAAGTTTTGCACTCAATCCATCAACGAGGCTTGAAGGTCCAGAAAATTTAAAAATGAATTAAATTATGAAATAAAGGAAATTTTCATTCCTTTATGTATAATAGAGTTTTCTAACATGGATTGAAGGTTGAAAAAATAAAGTTGAATTCATTAAAGTCATTCTTTAAATAGTATAAGGAAATTTTATATGAAAAAAAAACATATTTTACCCCTTAATCAGATTCCATCTATAATGTTATATTAAATATTTAAAATATAATAGTGATTCACGTTTAATCATCCAATCAATCTTCTAAATATTTTTACAATTTCTCATTATAAATAAACCATTAACATGAGTTTTCACACTAAAAAGTAATTATTATAATATTAAAAGTTAAACCATAAGAATATATAAAAATAATTATAGAAATACATATATTACTAATTTATTATTATTTAAACAACTAACATTCTGTATAATTAATATCTTACCTTGTTTCCTATCATGTGTAAGGTAAACACCTAATTATTAAAGTAATAAAATGGTGAAATATATATTTAATTAAATGTTCAATAATTGTTACTGAATTTTTTTCTTTATTGTTTTCAAAATCGAGACAATATACACACACACACACATATATATATATATATATATATATATATATATATATATATATATATATATATCATTTACAATAATTGGAATATATATTAGGAAATATAGTAATTTGTTTTGTAAAATAAAGCATTGGGTGACGCATGGGCAGGAAACACCAGGAAAAGAACGAGGAGAAGTATAACATATTATAAGGATATTATAAGGATGTACGTATAAGTCTATCTACATCTATATTTGTTTACACATTTTATTTTTTAACATATAATTTAATTTATCTGTAAAGTTATTTATTTATTTTCTTTTATCTTATCCTCTTCAAATAACTCAAATTTATTATATCTCACTTCTTATTTTATTTGTTATTTATAACTTCTAACTTATCTATTCTTTCGCAATTTATTCTCTCACTTTAATATATATGTACATGATTTTACTATAACTACTAATACGTTTAATCCATATAATAATACCAAGATTAAAGGGTTAATGGTTGCACAATTTATAACAAACCATCTTTTAATGGCAATTATACCTTACTTTGGTGGTATTAATTGTAATTCTAAATAAACAAACCTTAGTGCCATCACTTCATCAATAATGAAGATATGCTTTCAAACTTTGAAAAAGAATATAAACCATTTATCAAGGAATTTAATACAACACTTTCAGTAAATCATAACCGCACACTTGTTGGTTATTAAGTCAAAACATCAAATTATAGGTTGATTTCATTCCACCTATATTTGTCAAAGTTTAAGATAATCTTTACATAATAAGTGATTTAGATAAAACAAAACACAAGTTATAAGATTAACCTTAATCATCCACATTTGTTTTAGCATGATCTTTTCATTGGACTCTTTTCCCTTAAGAAAACTCAAACCTAATTAAAACCTTGTTTATAAAGAGACCAAAGCTTTTGTGTCTACTTTTATTTTGATTACTAAAAGTTTATGTTCAATACATTGTTTCAACTCATGTGGACAAATAATTGAATCATCATTGTTACAATTATTAAGTGGAAAATGGAAAAGAATCCGTTTGAATGGAGAAGGAATGTTGGGTTAAATTTGCATGGAGAATAAAGCAAAAAAAAAAAGAGGTTTTGGGAGTTTGAAGAAAATTAGTTGTGAAATAGAAAGAATTACGTATTCAAGTTGGTTTCTCCCACCTCATTCTTTATTTTGATGTTGAAATGGAAGAAAGTGACTTGGCATAGCCATAGCCATAGCCAAGAAAATTATGTGACGCACTTTCCTCAAAGGACAAAGGAGAAGTCGGTGTCTAATCCCATTATAATATTTAAAATATCAAACTAATAAACAAAACTTAAATATTAGTGTTTAAAGCAAGATTTTAAATGGTATTTGATTATGCTACCTATTATTAGTATGGATTTTTTCTGTGTCCCAGTTTATCTAGTTGAGAGGTTTTTTTTTTTCTTTACATAATAAGTTATTTTTCCTTTTTTTATTATTATATGGTTCATATCATGGTAAATTAATTGTGAATATTATAATGTCAATCTAATTAAGATGTTAAAGTTAATATTGATATTAAATAAAGAAAATAATTTTAACAACAAAGTTTTATGTATCACATAAGCATGTATTACGTAGCGACATTGCATTTTATTGTTTTTATTATGAATATACATTTACTTTATTTAATATAATTAATTACGTTGAGTTTATATTCTGATTTGAATTGACTAAAATAGTTATTGCTAGTATAGGTTTGGTTAAGATGATCAAGAATATTCTAAATAAAAATATATAATGCAGTTTTAATTGCTTCATAAGCAATTTTTTCGTTTTAATTTCTTTTATGTTTCTAAACTATATTAAAATAAATAAATTATAAAAAATTAATTTAGAGTAATTTATACTCGTTCAGTATAAAATATCAGAAATAAACAAATGCAGTCTAATAATGTTTTTTTTATTAATAACTAACCATATATAAGTGATATAAGGAATATAAAATTTATATACATGTAAAAACGGAAAATAACATAAAAAAAATAAACATAAAGGCTGTGAAATATGTACCTACATAATTGTAAATACTAGATAACTTCCACTGCGAAAAAAAAAAAGTAAGATATACAAATGGTTAAACACTATACATCAATTTTCTAAAATATAAAATAATTAATTTACTATATTCAGTATAAGATAGAGTTTTTCAATCTATATAATATATATATATATATATATATATAGACACACACACAGACTCAACCTTATAAGGTCTTTTAACCCATATTAATAATATTATTTTTTGTTTATGCCAATTAGGTTTTTTCCCCAATTGATATCTATTTTGAGATTTTTTTTATGTTTACATATTTTTTTCTATTTGTGTCCCTGATGCTTTTTTTTATTTTATTCAAAGTTGATTAAAACTTTGTTTCTACTATCAAGGAAACTTTTGATCAACCTTAACTGTGATTATTTTGATTAATGTGGTTTGAAACAAAAAAATTCAGGTGACATTAATAAAAAATATCTATTAAAAAGTTGACTGAAGAAACTTTTGGTGAACTTTACTATGACTGTTTTGACCAATGTCACCTAAGAAAAATTTTCAACTTATGTCGATTACAAAGTCGACCAAAACTAGATTACAAAGTCGACCAAAACTATCCTTAATCAACAATTTTAAAGTCAGTTAAAATAATCGTGATCAATACATTAGTTAAAAAATATCATCTCATATAATTCAAGAAAAAACTTTTTATTGATATCTATCAAACAAATCTTGAAAAAATTTAGCTAAAAGATAGCATTATCCAATCGTCATTCACTAATATCTTTAAATTATTTAATATTAAAATATATTTTTTTAATTTAGTATAGTAGGAATTGAAATACTCTATTAATCAAAATAAATTAATAAATTCAAATTATCTTATCGAAACAAAATTATTTGATAAATAAAATAATTTGAATGAAAAATAATTAAATTTTAATTCATTTAAATTTGTGAAAACTTTTATAAAAGAAAGTTTTATATAATGAGATGGATGTCCAATCCACGAAGATATATCAACTTATATGCTTAAATGATTGACATAAATTTATATGTTTGAAGTAATTGAAAGTTAAAATTAAAAGATGTAAAACTATTTTTAGTACGTGATCTTTGGTTATATTTATAGTTTTTCTATATATATGAAATACAAATAGTTGTTGTTCTTAAGGACTTGAAAGCTATAACAATTTTTTTTTATATTAGTTTTGAAAGTTTTTTTTCGATTTTATGAAAGATACTTTCAAAAGATACTATAATATTAAAGTCAGTTATCAAATACCAGATATTAAAAAAGATTAGAATAAGATGTATCTTTTTCTCAATGATTTCCTTTTGTTATTTATAATGATGATTGATCTAATCGATAATAATTGTTTTTTCTTTTTGTGAAAGAGAAAGTGTAAAGCATACGAAAGTACTGTTATTTGTTAAAAGATGACATGAAATTCGAAATAAATAATGATAAGGAGTTGGTTGACCGTGATCTTATTATCTTGAGTACATGTCAATCTTGAGCAACTATATTAAATATCTGATTTTGATCGGCTATTATAGGAATCTTTATGATTATATCGTAAAGTTATTTTATCATAAATTCTTGATCGGCTATTATAGGAATCTTCATGACCATATCGTAAAGTTATTTTATCATAAATTCTAAAAAAGTTAAAACTATTTTCATATTTTTAAAAGGGTTTCTCGTCTTATACGATTTTTTTTTTTTAATTTTGTAATCAAGTTCAATTTGACTTGAACATTAAGGTCTATCATGTCTCATATGGATCAATAATATTTATTTTTTTGCATTCAGACAATATTATCAAAATTATATATTAATTTCTAACTTGGTACTAAGATTTTGGCATGAAAGAACTATTTTTTGACAGTGGTTAAAAAGTGAAGCAATCATATAAGCTTGTGCATGTTGGACAGTATGCATATATGAAAGTTGTAACCTATACCCTATATATATAGCATCTCAATTTTCCATTATTTCACAAAAGAAAAAAGAGAGAAAATATTACAACACTTTTCTAGAAGCCTAAGAAGAATTGACCCCTCTCAAAACGTATTTTGGTTCCTAAGAATCATCCTTGCAGCATATAGTAGTTCCCAAGAGAATTAAGATGCCACACTTTCAAACATTGAGGACCAATTTCACATTACATAACTTTAAAGGGGTAATGAGTTTTTTTCCCTGTTGATAATGAATTCCAACACACTTTTCTAAGGAGGGTTGAATGGAAAAAAGAAGCTTTTTTTTTTTTAGAAAAAAAGAAGAAGAATGAAAGCACATACCAAAACTAACTGGTATCAATCCATTTCCTAGTTTCACACCATGTTCATAATTCTTTACTACATTACCTTCATTCAAATAATTTCGCATCAAAGGCTTTCTTAAAAATTGACCAATCTTTTGATTAGCAACAAAATAGACCCCATTTTCCAAGACCAATTGTGCATGGACTGGTCTAACTCTTGTAAGTTCTCATTTTGATGAAAGGGATGCGTGCCTTATCCTAAAAGGCAACCTTTGGACGAGCATTTTATTCCTCTCAATAAAGACAGAATGAGAACTTCACTTCAATTATTTTTATTCATGCACTTCACTTTAACCTACCTCCCTATCAAACATATTTTCCACCCTTTAATCTATTAATATATTAATCAATCCTTTGGTGGTGGAGAAAATTGTAGATGAACATTTCTTAGTATTCTGTGACGCAAACCAAACCAGTACAAAAGAAAGTGACAACGAGAGTTAATTGAAAATTAGAACACTGTCCAAAAAGTGTTTGTATACTCAAAAGTGTTAACACTGCTCCTCTTCACAAAAGAAAATTTAGTTGATTCAATACACTTATGAATGAAGGTTGAACCAATGATTTCTCTACTCTCCACCAAGAAAGAATCTTTGAGTAGTATATATTTAACTTACATTTATTTAATAACATACTGATACTGATTTGATTTGATGGTTTTTCATAACAAATCTTATAAAATAGACTTTAAATTTAACTCAATCTTTTAAAACTAGTTCACAAAATAATATTTGTATTCAGATAAAATTGTCTTATTTTTAGTTGATCTAAGATTATTTAGTGGATGTAAGATTTTCAGCAAATACGATGACAATTGTGTATCCAACACAATGTCAAATATCTTATCTGAGAGTGATGAGAGAAATAAATAGAAAATAAAGTTTAGATAACGGACACAAATACGATACGGACACATACACTTAGACATATGTAATCTCCAAAATATAAAATACAGATATACATATCTATATATATATATAATCTAGATATTTTTTATTATATATAGGATTTTTTTATCTATGTAACAAGTTTATAAGTTTTAAAAAAATTGTTTTATTAGTTTCATTTAAAATTGTGTTGGAATCCTATTAGAATGATAAGACATATAGATAAATATATTTTGAATTAGACACTTCACTTACACATTCGAGTGTCGTACATGTGTGTTGAATACGAGACAAGAGACAAGTCACTTAAAATAGAGTGTGTGAAGCTTTCTAAGTAGAACCCTGCTAAGTGGTTGCTAAATGATTAACATGGTCAAAGGATTTGACTGGTTGTAACAAAATGAGCGAGGAAGAAAGGGGTAATTTGATAGCCTGACCTTAAGTTTTTGTGAGACCAATATGCCAATTTGGTGATGGGGTTTATACATATGCGTCAAGTTTTTATTGGCACTAGAGAAGGGTGATGGTCCTGGTCCTTCCCATTAGGATTATGTGACCACAACAACCCCATAATTTTCTCCACAAAGAATGGCTTCGAGAGGATACCACGTGCTTGTTCCTATCGATATCCTCTCAATAGAGCAAAACAACATTGGTGTCAGTGAAGTACACATTCACTGTTATTTCCTCTCTATTCATCAAGCTCTCAATTCATCAACATCTATTATTGCACGGATGAATTGACGAAACTGAAACCATCCAAACATCCATATTTTAATTAATCCATCACCAAAAGCTAGTGGATTGACCAAAACAAATAAACTTTTGAGTATGAGAGGAAATCAACTAAGGCCTCTGTAGCTTGTAAGAAACAAATGTACATTTTGGTTGCTCCACTGTAATTTCCAAACCCTGTTTGATGTGATGTTTCCTTTTGGAAAGCATTATTAATATTCTTACCAACTGGGGCTCTTCGCTCTTCAATTCACAGTAACAAACAAAGCAAATAGATATTTCAAAGTAATTGATTTCACAATATAATATAAATAGTTCCACCCATATATGTGTATATTGTATCCTTTTAGCAACCAAATGCAAGCATAGAAGAAGCATTAGAAGGACTAAGGAAGTCTACAAGAATAGGGACAGCAAGGCTTTGTCTACAAACAACAGGAACAAAGGGAGTAATTTTTTTATGTCCAATCTAAATCTGAGTGATGAAAAAGAATGGATGTTTCCTAGGCATGCATCAGGTTTGTCTAGTAAGAGGAGGTGGTTGAGGGCACATACACCACAAAGTGGAAGATGGATATCATGTGATTGGGAGCTTAAATGTAAACCTTGTCTCGGTGTAAGGGTATAAGAATACACTTATTTTATGGTCTACACGTTACAATCTACGGCACCACATGAGGTACACATGTATTGGCAAATAACACCACCACACACATATTCTCTTGGTGTGTTTTGAGAGTTAGATGTCTTATCTCTTGAGCTTTTAGAGAGAGTCAAGGAGCTAGGTAATGGGAGTTGGTGAGTGGACACGTTAGTTGGATACCAAAATGAAGAGAATGTGATAAAAAAGTAGTTGATTAAAAGTCAACCCAGATTTAAGATACCTATGCTTTAGCTAAAACACTAGAACTGGTCGTGTCAAAGCAAGAACTGTGGAGGGGTAAAGAGTATCACGGGCCATTCTTAAACAGCAAATGCCAATGTGAATCCATGAACTGGTTGAATTTGTCATAAAGTTACTAAAATCTTACTTTGTAAACAATTGCTAATGCTAAAGGATTTGGATACTGTGGTTCAAGAACTGAAAACACCCCATCATATACGTCCACAAAATTGGAGATTACTCAATGCAAGGCTGGGCCAGCTTCTTCTGTCTGAACAATATCTAGCCACTACCCTGGATATACATCAAATGGAAGATATTTTGTGGTTAAAATGAAATGAAATTGATATCTGAAAATCATATGCAGCATCAGAGATATTTTTTCAAAGCTCAAGTAGCCTATGGCTTTATCTATTGACATTGAATAGTATATTTTATGTGATCAACATTCAACAAAAGAAAATGGAATAGTTATGCATTTCTGATATATAAACACTCTTACAATGTTAATGTATCATCATACATCTGGTCACTGCTTGCTGACATTTATCACTTCTCTCATGTTTTCGTCATCCCTTTCTAGCTGTCTTCACCCCAAATTATCTCTACCAAACATTTTCCATTGCTATAAAAAGGTCCTATATGTACCATTGTACTAAACTTTGCCATTACTTCTGATTTCCCACGTGGATATTACGAATAGAAACAACCAAGATACTACTACTTCTTCCATGTATTTCATTTTTCTACCTCTACTTTTGCTATATATATAAATATATAATCTTGGTAAGTCTCAAAAGATGTTATGATATACGAGTCACGATGTTGAGGAAAAACTGTCTAAGCAAAATAGCATACATCAACACGCAACAAACATCAAACCAACGCTTTCAAACTGTATTTTAGAACATCGAAACAGAGAGTTCAATTTCACCGTCCAGTATAGTGTTCCCTTTCCAATATTCAATTTGGTGAAACAAAGACGCACAATGATCTTGACATAGGACCACGGATTGTGTTTCTCTTTTTTTCTTCTTTTTATATGTTTTTATCTGGTACAGGGGACCATGGTAAAGTAGAAAACAAACACACACGTTTGTGGATCAAGTTTCCCCTACGTACAACTTGGGAGGAGTCATCATCATCTCATCGTTCATGATGTGATAATGGCTCCACAATAGAATGCACCCTCCCTTGTGCCTCTGCTACCCTTATATAAAGCCACGCACCAGCACTTCCATCAATTAACCGTTCGTCCATCCAAGCTCTCAACTCAAGCCTTGGGGTGATGATAGAGAAGACACACTGTGAGAACAAAGGAAACATGGAAGGTGAAGGAACTGAGATGAAACAAGAATCCAGGTTCAAGAGGATTTGTGTGTTCTGCGGAAGTAGCCCTGGGAACAAAAGCAGCTATCAGGATGCTGCTATTGAGCTTGCCAAAGAGTTGGTAACGTCTCACTCTCATGTTTCTTCTGCTAACACTAACATATGTTTCTGCTAATTTGAAACTCTGCATCCTAATGCCAACCTTGTTTTGTTCAAGGAAATTGAACTTGGCATGCGTTGTTTTTGGTTCATCCTTTTAATTTTGCTGGTCTTGGTTTGGCTTCAATGTTCAATTAAACCTCTGTTTGTTTGTTGTTTCTTCATCTGTTTCTTGATACCCCACATGGTTTCTTCATCCACATTTCAACTACATAAACCCCTCAAGAAAAGTGAGGTGAAAAGATTCTGTTTTTATTATCATAGGGAGAGAGAGAAATAATTCATTTTAAGTTTCTTGATTTTTTCATGGATATTTTGTAGTATGGTCTATACAGAGTTTAAGCATCCACCTTTTGGTAGTTTCATGTTGGTGGGAGAGTTTAATGAAAGAGTACCATTGTTGAATTATTTACTTAATTCACTGATTTGGGCACTTTTTTGAATGATGAAAAGGTGTCAAGAAATATTGATCTGGTTTATGGAGGAGGCAGCATTGGTTTGATGGGGTTGGTTTCCCAGGCTGTTTATGATGGGGGTCGCCATGTAATTGGGTGAGCATAATCTTGGTTGTGATTCATCAATGTTGTTGGATTGTATGATATGTTGTTAATTTCAACTATTTCATGTCATGATATTGTCTGCAGGGTTATTCCCAAGACACTCATGCCAAGAGAGGTAATGTTAAGATGTTTTGGAGGCACTTCACCAATCATGATTGCAAATAAAAAGAAAATGACCAAATATCTACACACACAACGAGAGACAGAGAGAATTATCTACATACCCTTTACCTTTCCACCACAATATGCTTTTCTTGTTCCACTCCTACCTATCCTCTTTAGACAAAGTGTTAATACTGTTTACAAAATGATTTCAGTAACAGTGTACAGAAATTTTTACATGATCACAAATTATCAGATATAAAGTGTACTAATACCAAGTTGTGAATTTCTCTCCTTTTTATAAAACAAGTTATACCAAATTAATGCACAAGTAAGATCTCTTAAGCTTTAGTGATTTTGCACCTTACTTTTGTTATCACAGTGTATGGATTTTGCACTTTGTCTTTTGTGGTGATTCTTTTAGGTGTTGGGGTGGGAGTTATGCTTGCTTTCCACGTTGTTTTGGTTTCACATTTGAGTCTTTTTCTATAGACTTATCCATCAATACACCTGGCAACCTGGGGTCATTCCTTCTGAGCCATTTTCTCCCTCTCTCTCTCCAAGTTCCATGTACCCTCCTTAGATTCTTGTGGCAACCCTTATTTGATCTCCATTTTCTTATCATTGATCAGTAACTTTTTCCACCTTTCTTCGTTTGGTCTATTGTTTGGTTTATCTCCCAAGGCAAAATGTCAAGCTATACGATTCCCACTTGAGCCCACTTCTGCAGTACTCATCATTACCCCTCTTCCATTCCTGTCCATGCATTCACTCACACACAGAAACCTCTTTATGGTTTCAGTGATAATTTGGATCCATTTGCGGTTGTGGCTTTTTGCAGATCACTGGAGAGACAGTGGGGGAAGTGATGGCAGTAGCAGACATGCATCAAAGAAAAGCAGAGATGGCTCGCCACTCTGATGCCTTTATTGCCTTACCCGGTTCGTACCACACACCATGCTTCCACCATCTTCCCTCTTAAACTCACATATCATTAAACATCTATCTAACTTGTATCACATAAACCAAAAATTAACTCTTTTCAATGATCATGATTTCTAAGTTAGAAAACAAAAACAAAAACCACCCTTCTAGTTTTTCCTTATGTATCCATATGAACATGTAATTATACTGCATATTTGAGATTAATTATAACTTCAGAAGGGCAAAGCAAGTGATGGGCACTGTAGTGACTGTACAAATTCTGTTCTTTTTTTGTATGAATGTAAGGTTTTTTGGTACACACTACTTTGTTGATGATGGTACATGTCGATTTTTTTATGAATGTGAGGTTTTTTAATACACTACTTTCTTGATGATGTTACGTGTCAATGAATATGTACATGTGACATGTCAACTGCAAATCATTATGTGATAGAATGTCAGGACTTTAAAATTCATCCACAGATGGTTTATAGACATGTTTGGGACAAAATCCACATGATCTATAAGAGATTGTTCACCCTCTGTGATGCAGATGCACCACTTTATTTGTCCAATACATCAACAAAAATCTAGATGGGATCTAAGTTTAAGAACATGCATTACAGTGTAGAATACCCCATCACCAGCCTCTTTTTCTTCTGTTTAAATTATGCTTTTTACATAGAGTCATGCTATTTTCATGCCCAACATTGTTTTTATGTTTGAATTTTGTTATACTTTATATAAGATCTATTAATATTCTAAAAGAAATATTTCAATAAAAAAATTAAAAAATAAACTAATTAAAAAAGAGTGAGATTTACTTTAATTTATTTATCTAAAAAATATATTGTACGCTAAAAAAAATTATTAAGAATAATAATGTGTAGTATATTGGTAACAATTTTTTTCTTAAAATTATGATTATTAATTATGTATGTCTTAAATTGATAGATTAAAAAGCTAAAATTTTAAAAGGAAACAGGACAGATTTCCAAAGATTACTCACAGGCCCAAGAAAAACAAAATCAAGGGCCCCATATCCTTTCTTTCCCTTTTATGATTCAATAAAAGAACTATAAAAGGGGTCATTCAGTGAATCCTTATCTGGGTCCAAGTGAAGTGTCTACATCCATAACCAAATACAATTAAAAAAAAAAACTACAAACAATGGCAATGAAAACAATTAATTAAAATATAATAAAATTGCATAGAAGAAAAGTTATGAAGATCATCATCTTCTAATCTTGAAACTTAATTTTGTATATGTATAAACATTTTAAAATGTGACACCTTGAGAAATAGATAGAAAAATTAATTAATAACAATGTGTCTTCTTTGTGAGTAAAGGTGGCTATGGGACACTTGAGGAGGTTCTTGAGGTCATAACTTGGGCTCAGCTTGGCATCCATGATAAACCAGTAAGGACCCTTTTTAATCTTCAAAGATTTAGAAAGAGAAAAACAATTTCTTAATCAAGTTGATCATGGTTTTGGAAGGTGGGGTTGCTGAATGTAGATGGATACTACAATTCCTTGTTGTCTTTCATTGACAAAGCTGTGGAAGAAGGCTTCATTAGCCCCAAAGCTCGCCACATAATTGTATCCTCCCCATCATCAAAAGAGCTTGTCAAAAAGATGGAGGTAATGTTTTACACTCTCATTCAATCAACAAACTTACTTTACATGATAGTTTGTGAAAGATTGTTAATTTTAAAGTAGTGCAGAGACTATGTTTGTGGAAAAATATGATGTTTTGTTTTACATGTAAATGGTTGTGCTCATTACAATGAAATGAATTTTTGTTTGATGGTTATAGGAATATTTTCCACAACATGAAAGAGTTGCCTCTAAGCTGAGCTGGGAAAGTGAGCAGATAGATTATTCCTCAAGTTGTGACATGTCTAGGTGATTAGAGGATTATGGAAGAATGTGTAGAAACAGTTGTTAGTTGAATGGTTTAAGAGAGAACTATTGTTATGGCCAGAATTGTTTCATGCTATTGCAATTACCTGTTAGTGTAAACTACAGAACTGACTTCTATGTAGCTGTGAAGCCTAACTATCTGCTCAATGTGAATTCTGGTTTTCAGATCACAGAAATCCTAAGATATTTGTTTTCCTTGTGTCCTTTTTAGCTTTCCATTGTGCACTTTTGTTGCATTAAAGCTCAACTAAAAACTTCTTTTTATTCCTTATAGGGACCCATCTCAATAGGTTCGCTGCACTTACTTTTTCACGTCTCGTCTTGGAACATAATATTTCTGAAAATTTGATTTTTTTAAGACTGTAATCTCATACAGTGGAACTGTTCTGTTTTTGATTTGAGCGGTCAAATTTAGAATTGAGTTTGAGAATATTTGACTTTTATTGAGAAATTCCACTTAATTTCAAGCATAACCATCACTCTCAAAGTTAGACAATTAGACATGTATACAGAGGACCAAACTAAATAGACATTTTTTTTTAAATTAGAGAAAAAAATGAAAATAAATTATTTATATCGAAGGTGTGTCAAATTTTAAAATTTAAATATAAATTTGAAATTAAATTTAAATTAGTAATTTTCATTGAATTCATGTTTATCTTAAATGGATTTCTATAAATCAAGATTTCAGATTTAAAATCCAACTCAAATTTAAATTAATATCAAATACTGTCAAACAATGGTATGTAGAGAAATAAAATAAGATTTCTTCTTAAATGAAAAATAAATCACGTTATTTCATAAAAATTAATGTAATTTTATTTAAACTAAAATTAATGTAACTCGTACATTTAAAAACATTACTTGAGTTGAATATATAATATAACACCCAACATAAAAGAAAAAAAAAGTTTATAATAATACCACATTAACAAAATGCAACTAGAGAAATAGCCGCTAGAAGAACTATTCACAGCTTTAGAGATTAAAACAAAAAAGATGAAAAAAAAAAAAAAAAAGGTTAAAAGGCATATTACCTCAACTTTTTTCAATATTTGTCAATGTAGTACAAAGATATCACATTAATCTAAGAAAACTAATGTAGTATCATTACATTAGACTGGTTTTAATTTCTCTTTCATATATCGGCTATTCATATTGATGTAAAATAATATTATATTTATTAAATGCAATACTTTTATATTACATTGAGTTATGTAATAAATTGATATAGAAAATGTTTTTGAAATTACAAAAAACAACATAGTTTTTATTTTTACAATGTTAATTGATGTAGTTTAACGGTTGCATGTTAATGTAGTTTTTGGCTTAAAAGAGTGTTTTTTTACTAATGAAGATACTATTAAATAATTTCATAATGAAGAGATTTGTTAAAAGACTTTCGAAAGCAATGGTTAAATGGTTTGAAGATTTTGTATTTTTAGGTACAAATACACTTTTTTGAATGGATCGTAAGATTCTTTCCTAGGGTTGACTAATATAAATATCAACCTAACCCACATACTCGTATATATACATAACATATACGTATATGCGTGTGTATATATGTATATACATTTATATATGTTTATGTGTGCGTTTTACGTCCTAACGTTTTCACCAAGGCCAACTGTGTCCTACGCGGTTTCCACTAGTTCATTTCTACACAAAGACCAAACGCCATTGCAATGATACCAAACTCAAACGTAGAAATAAGAACATTACATACAACAATGTTGACTTCCTCGAAGAGTTTCAATAGATCTTCATAACGAGGATATACATATATATTAAATTATACATGTTGACTTTCTTAAAACTTTTTAAGAAGTCCTCACGTGCATACTTTGAATGGAATGAAAGTAATTCAAAGATGTTATGTGTACACTGTAAAAATATAGTTTAATATGCTTTTCCTTGATTTTATAATTTAACTATACAAAAATGATAAGATAAAAAGAGAAAAGGCAAGAATAAAATAGAAAAAAAATCGACGTGGTAGATAATATTTCAAATTCATTCTTGACTATTTATTTTAACTGCGTAGTAATTATTTATTTTTCATCTAATACATTTTTTATTTTTGAATTGTGTTACTATTAAATTCTCATTATGGTGTAATTTTTTGAAAATAATTTCATTCTTTTTCTTTTTTTATAAATATAAAAATATATTTCTATAATAACTATATTAGTCTTAAAAGTAGGTTTTGAAATGACTGATAAAATTATCAAAATTTCATTTCTCTTAAAACTTTTATATATAACATAAATTGGTCTGAATACTAATCAAACAAAAATCATCATTAATTCTTACTAAGAATGTCAATTATTAGATCATACTAAGTAAATTCTTTTTCTGAAGACCTAAATTGTGTCTCCAAAAGCCCATGTTAGAATATGTCCACCTACACTAATTATTTGAACACAATTGACTAATAAAACAATAATTATTTGAACACAATTGACTAATAAATCAATAGCTAATGTCAATTAGGAACTTACCAAGTTGTAACAATCATTTTCAATTCATCTTGCTCAATCTACATACCCTAAATATGTTTAACTTCTTTTGTAATCTCCAACCGATAACTGATTTGTCACATTCAATTAATGCTACGCCAACCCCATGTGTGGATCCTTCTTCTCTCCATCTCAATGGCTACTCACCAGAAAAGGAGGAAAGTGAAAATGGAAATGAAAACTGAAAAAAATCATATGAATAAAAATGTTGTGTACCCTTTTTTATAGCTTAAGCGAACAAGATACATTTGAATTCTCTCTTGCACAAGCGAACCATTTCCTTGCCATGAGTTTCTTGCGTAGAACCCGCCTAAGTTCGGCCATCAGCCATTAACAAAACTTTGCTGCAAATTTCATTCACGTATCTTCTTCAAAAGGTCAAGCACACCCTAATATATAATATCATATCATATATATATTATGTACCATTTAATGCTTTCTGACTGATTTGATTTATTTAGGCCTCAATCTTTGACAGCAAATAACCCAATTTTTGGTGAATCATATATATATTTCTCAAGCTTTAGGTCTCTTACTTGTTTTGCTCAAGAAGCTAACTAAGGCTTTGTTTTCTCACCTTCACTTGTCTTTGTTGCCAAGATAGTGTGCAATGTACGTATTACTTCCACCCCATGTTCTTTCTCGTGTTTGTTTGTGCCTTTAACGTTATTATAATATGTCTTTTCCTGCTATGTAAAGGTTCCTACGTAAAGGTTATTTTCGGTTTTGACCCTTAAATCATGCTTTAATCTCTAAAGCCCGAATATCAAAATGCAAATAATGAATGGTTTTTTTCTTCTCTAGGAGTTTGAAATATCTTATGAAAATGAAAATATTTGGTTGAGAGAGGAAAAAAAGGCACAAAAACGGAACACGAAAATGAGTTAATATTCATGCAGTGCCAAAAACACAAGGTTTACCCTTTTCAACGGCATCAAATTTGGCTTTCTTTGGTTTCTTAAAAAAAGTGTGCATGAAGTAGTGTATAGTGAATGAAGGTAACGCGGGTGCTAACTTCTTGCTCTTATGCGTTTAGCCCATGTGACCTGTGATGCAATTTTCATGGAACTTCTACGTTCTTTTCTACTAATATATAATATAAAAGCACACAAACCATTGCTCTCCAAATTTCACAAGCCACCCATTGGTCTTCTCTTTCAATTTCAATCACGAAAGCATTTATATTATATATCCAACTCAATCTATCCCTCACGTTGTTTTTGTGTTTATGCATTGAGAAGTCCAAAACTTCATTTCAACACCATTCTAACGTATTTTCAAACACCATTCTCATGCAAAATTGTGATAGCAAAACGGCCATGTGTAGGTACTAACTTTGTCTATGTGTTGTTTTGCAGGTTAGAGGATATTGAATCATCTAAAATGGGGTTTGGTCGAGCTTCGACCTCGAGAAGTGGAGATTACTTGGAAGGGATGCTTAATGACTATGTTGGAGGAAGAAACAAACAGAAGGCTCAGAAAAGTGCCTCCACAAAGTTTGTTGCAGCACTCACTTGCCTTCAGTTTTTCTTTGCAGTTTATGCAACATTTCTATTGTATTACATGGGGCCTTCTATTGATTTAAGAACCAAACCAGAGTTCACATGGGCTACCAAAATTGCCCAACAATGGAAACAGCTTATGATCACACCCCACGTTATTGGCCACTACCAACAAGCTTCTTCCTCTCTCGTCATGGAGGATGTTCTTCCCACAACTCCATCACAGGTGTGTGAGAATGAGAAGATAGACTTCCTGCAGAAGAAGTCCAATGATGTCCAAATGATCAAGTTAAAGAGAGAGCTCTACGATGAGGTGTTGAACTTCCAAAGCAAAACCTTTGGCACTGAGACTCTCCAAGAGCTAATGGCAATGAAGTCCAAGTGGGACTTGAAGGGTCCAAACACCCCAAAAATCACAGTGTTGCTGAACCACTTCAAGAGAAAGACACTTTGTGCTCAGCTTGATTCTTTGCTCCAGCAGACCCTCCCTTTCCATCATGCTTGGGTTCTATCATTTGGGAGTCCCAATGAGGCCTCATTGAGGAGAATTGTGGACACATATAATGACTCAAGAATCAGCTTCATAAGCTCAAGCTATGATTTCAAGTACTATGGAAGGTTCCAAATGGCTCTTCAGACTGAAGCTGATCTTGTGTATGTCATTGATGATGACATGATTCCTGGAAGGAAGATGTTGCAGATTTTGGCGCACGTGGCTGGCACAGAAAAATACAAGAATTCTGTTTTGGGGAGCATTGGAAGGATTTTGCCTTTTAGACAGAAGGATTTCACGTTTCCAAGTTACAGAAAATTTCGGTCCAAGGAGGCAGGCTTGTATTTACCCGATCCTGCTTATGATATCACAGTTGATAAAATTGTGCAGGTGGATTTTCTATCTAGTTCATGGTTTCTCTCTGCTGATCTTGTCAAGACACTGTTCACTGAGACACCTTTTACCTTCTCAACTGGTGAAGATCTGCACCTCAGGTTTGTCAATTTCTACACTTTTACACCATGTTGTTAATCTTTTTTACCATTTTATGAAGATTTTTTATCTGGGGTGCTAAGAGAACATGACTTTGTTTGGTGAAAAGAGACCCAACTGACTGCGAAATTTAGTTGGAAGTTGACCATACAAGTCAAACAGTCATGATTTGACTAAGCCAAAGAGGATTTGGTAGTGCTCAACTAGTTGATATTAGGTTCAAAAACACTAATTAGTAGTACAAGTTGCAACGAATGTTACAACAGGAAATATAGACTGTTTGTCAAATGTCAAACAAAGTTTGTGTGTCTTGTACCAAATACAATTTTTACTGTTCATATTTCTTTTTTTTTTACAGCTAAAACAATTATGTAGATTTTGAAAAACTTTTTACCATCTTGGTAAAGAATGAGAATGTTTTCTTACGAAAATACTAGCACATGGAAAACCATCTAGGTAGAAAATTATTGTTTGAAAAACTAAATTCAGTCTTCATACGAAGGAGCCTTTTTTGTTCATTTTACTCTATCCCAGAAGTCAAATTATCTTTTTTCTCATTTGTCCTCACAAAAAGAAGAAATTTTTTGCCACTTTTTCTCATTCATAGTTTTGATCCCTGAATTAATTTAAACAAGCCAAACCGGTTAGTAGCTAGCATTTCCCTGGAATTTCTGTATGATTATACATGCTGAAAATTCTTTATTATTTTTATTATTGCAGTTATCAGCTTCAGAAGTACAAAAATGCTGGCTCCTTTGTTCTTCCAGTAGACCCTAAGGACAAGGAAACTTGGGGAGATAGTGAACACAGGCTTGCATATGTATCTGAAACCACTGTGATTTTCAAGGACATAGTTCAGGTCAGAGATGATCAATGGTGGAAAGCACTTTCCACTGGTTATGTGACTCAGTGGGCTGCAATGTACCCACAAAAAGTTGATGCACTCTTCTATGCTCACTCAGTTGATGAAGTGAAAGTGCTTGCACCACTTCTTGAAAAATTCAGGAGCACATTTGGCAAGAAGGCCTACATTGTTGTCTCTGGAGGCCGTTTCTGCACTTGTGAAGATGCTGCAAAAGCTCTCAAATGGCCTACAATGGTCTGCAAAGAACGCCGATTCAAGATTTTTGATTTGGCCATTGGATCACTTTCTGGAGTGTCAGACTCAGAGGCACCAGTGATACATGCAGTGTACACCAGCATGAAGGGTTTGATCAAAATTCACAACCCCAGTGTAGTGATCACTGTTGCTGACATTGACCCTCATGTGAGAAAAGCTCTTAAGATGGCATCAGAAACCAACTCAAATGCTACCACATTGGTTCTTTTACCCAGGAAATCAGTGTCTCAAGTTCTCTGGATGGCTGATCTGCGTTCAACAGCATTACCAAGTAAGACTATTGAATATAGAAATATAAAAGTGATTTTTTTTACTGGTTGATTATGCAAATTTTTCACAAATGAAACGTGTTAAACTCAATTTTGCCTTGCAGATTGGAACCGGATGAGGGTTTCTGTGAACATCATCACCCAAAATAGAGCCAATTCACTGACAAGGCTTCTCAAATCTCTAAGCAATGCCTACTATCTTGGAGATGAAATTCCAATTACCTTCAACATGGATAGCAAGGTAGATGAGGAAACTATAAGACTTGTAGGTTCATTTGAGTGGCCTCATGGGCCCAAAACCCTGAGAAGGAGAATCATCCAAGGTGGTCTCATCAGGGCTGTGAGTGAAAGTTGGTATCCATCATCAGATGATGACTTTGGTCTCCTCCTAGAAGATGACATTGAAGTTTCCCCTTACTACTACCTATGGATCAAATATGCACTCATGGCTTACCACTATGACCCTCAAGTTTCTCTCCCTGAGCTCTCCTCCATCTCCCTCTACACTCCAAAGCTTGTTGAAGTTGTCAAAGAGAGACCCAAATGGAATGCCACAGAATTCTTCAAACACAGCCACCCCAACACACCTTACCTTCACCAACTACCATGCAGCTGGGGGGCAGTGTTCTTCCCAAAACATTGGAGAGAGTTCTATGTGTACATGAACATGAGGTTCACTGAGGATGCCAAATCCAACCCTGTTCAAATTCCAAAGTCTAGAACCAATGGATGGCAAGCTTCATGGAAGAAGTTCCTCATAGACATGATGTACCTTAGAGGGTATGTGAGTCTCTACCCAAATTTCCCTCAACAAGCAAGCTTTTCAACCAACCATATGGAGCCAGGGGCACATATTAGTGCAAAAGACAATGTGGTTAAGCATAACAAACAGGACTTTGAGGTCCCATTATTGAAAGAAGACTTCAGAAACTTGCTGCCAGCAATGAAGATGCCCCCAGCATCAAAGCTTCCATCTTTAAACCTCTTCAATCAACCAGTTTCTCTGAAGGGTCTCAAAGCTGCTGGAGCTAAGTTGGGACAGGATGTGCTGAGATGCAACAATGCCACTGAGGTTGTGGCTGTTGATCCAGACACGGGTCTACCTCGTACCTGTTCCAAATTCTGAAAGACTTCATTATTCTGATTAATTAATTAGTTATTCTTTGTTGTTTTCTTTTTTTGTCTGATGCTAAGTTAAGAATGATTTGTACTGTGCTTTTAAATTAAGTGGAAAATAGGGTCAGCGATTTTGCTGCTAAGGGAATAAGAATGAGGTAACTCATGTTTCCCGAAGGGACAATGTGATCTTTCCCAGAGATACAACTGTAATTAATTGTTGATATTCATAAATTACTATGTTAAGATTTTCGGCACAAGTTTACTTAAAAGAAGCTGCATGCCAACTCTGTCGAACCCTTACAAATACTTGGCACTTTTTTCCTATTCTCGTCTAATTTTTTCACCAAATTTTTAGAATAATAAGTAATTTTTTTTATTTAGAATATGCTTAATCAAGTTGTGACAATTTTATTAAAAAAAACAGACCGCTGCTGCAGTCACACCTCCACAGACGCCACCGTCGAGTCAAAACGATAACCCTTCATCCTCCGTCGGCGGCCTCCGTCGATCCACACCGCGCCTTCGTCGCATCTTCACCATAGCCGTGCACCTCCCTAACCCTAATTATTTTCCTTGAGTGAATGGAGCCAAGTGAAATAGAACGGGTTTGTGTGTTTAAGAGTAGCCCATTAATGTCATTGTTTGCACCCTCATTTTCTCTGTGTCTCTGTCAGGACAAATTCTTCCTCCACCCCCGTACCCTCTTCCTGCACCTCCATATAATTTTTTTATTTCCTCCTTCATGAAATTACATAAATACCCCTATCTTAATAAAATCTATCCTCTTCCCAGAAGGATGACCAGGCCATCCGGTTTAATTTTTTCAAAATGAGAACCGGATGCACCCTCCATCCGGTTCACAATTTTAAAAAACTGTGAATCGGATCGCCTAATCATCCGGTTGTTTATTTTGACAACCGGATGACCAGGCCATCCGGTTTACAGTTTTTTGAAATTGTGAACCAGATGGGGGGTGCATCCAGTTCTCATTTTAAAAAAAAATACAAACCGTCCGGTAAGAGAACCTTCGTCCGGTTTACATAAGCCATTTGCGACTTCCGTTCCTTCGTTATTCAAAATCTTTCAATTAATCCTTCATAGAAGCATTAGGTAACCAATTTATGATGTTTATTAGCAATTAGTAGGTGATATTGATGATTAGAGTAGTTGATTTGGGATTTGGGGGGCTGTCGATGGCCAATTTAAGAATTTTCCGATCTGCTGAGTTGAGAACCGGATGGAGTCGTCCGATTTGTATTTTTTTTTTTAAAATGAGAACCGGATGCACCCCCATTCGGTTCACAATTTCAAAAAATAAAAGAGAAAGTATTTATGTAATTTAGGGCATTCGAAAAAAAAATTATATGAGAATGAAGGAAGAAGGTATGGAGGTGGAGGAAGAATTTGTCCTCTATCAGCACCTCAAAACAAAATTTGAGTTTTTTTAGAAGGGTTGGGCCTTTTTGGGCCAGCACATTCTTCCTAATTACAACACTTTTTTTTTTTTTAACTCAAACCAAAATTATGAAAATTTTGAGATTGATTAATTCCTATGTATATTTATAGGTACTTGGATAAGCACTTTCACAATAAGTTTAAGTTTTGACAGATTCTGACATATTTTAAAAGAATTATACTTTGAACTTAATTCAACTTTAACTTGATTTCTAAGATGAAATTTATAATCACTTTGATACTATCTCTAGTCAAATTAAATAGCCAACAAAAAATCATATTTATTAAATTCAATATATTATTTTTATTATCAAAATTTGGCTAAGAGTTTATTTGAGTTTTCTTAGTGAAATATTAAGGATTTTTTTGGTTTTGGTGCCATTTTTTTGCAAAATTTTGGAGACTGGAGACGGTTACGAAATCGCGATGAAATCATAACAACATTTTGGAGAGTGGAGACTGTTAGGCATGGTTGTTCTGTTACTGAATATATAAGATAAGAATGGATTGTGTTTAATTGAGAGTAATCAGAAAAGGAAATTCCTTCTCTTTATAATTTGTATTTTTTAACTGGGAATATTTTGGAGTGTTGTAATTTCCGTGACAAATTTCACTGACTTGTTCTTAGAGCAAAACTTTGGAGCAAGCAGGTCACATGGCATTCTCAGCGGTCTCGCGACTAGCCAATCTTCGACGGCACTTGGATTCGACCGAACCAGTGAACAAGGTACTCATAATCATCCATACTATTTACTGCTATACCAACCCATCAAACTTTTTGTTCCCTTTCTCAACCCTTGTACTCATTTCTGTATGATTTTAGTATTATTAAGCAAACTGTGAAATGGGTTTTCATATAGGTTGCGCAAGTCAATGTTTTTGGAGGATCGGTGAAGCTGAAGGTAGCCTCAGAGGTTTCTCAAGCATTATCATTGGGCCGACCAGTTGTTGCTCTGGAATCTACCATCATTTCACATGGTTTTTAATATCTTATAATCCTATATTCTACATTCTACTCACACGCATATATACCCCCCTAACTTACTATTTGGACTATACTCTTGTTTGTAGGAATGCCGTATCCTCAAAATTTGGAAACTGCAATAGAGGTGGAACGGATTGTAAGAGAGAATGGTGCAGTTCCTGCCACCATTGCAATTTTAGATGGCACGCCTTGTATAGGTGTTTATTCTCATCCTTTTCAAGACTATGGATTGAATTAGTATTTCATATTTTACATTCACTTGCAAGCACAAGTGATCTGAGGTATGATGGAGTGTTTGCACTTAACCACCTTTGGATTTCATTTTCAAGTTGTTCTGTAAATCGAGTTTGGTTTGAAATGGCTTTTGGAATGAAGAGTCAAAATAGCCAAGAATATTGATTCACAAAACAAAACAACCTGAAAGCGAGTTAGGTCTAGTGCAAGCACTATATCATTCATACAACAGTATATAACAGGTCACTTGTTTTATGAATGATATCTGGGAACCAATTTCAAAATATCAGCTGAAGAGTTTGTCATCCCATTTTTTATTTTGTTGTTCCAATGATAATTAATATGTTTTATTGTATCTTTTTGACAAATATTCTTTTGCTTGCTTGTTTTATGTGGATAGGTCTAAGTCCAGAAGAACTCAAAAGACTAGCTACTCTGGGAACTAGTGCTCGGAAGACAGCTCGAAGGGACATTGCAAATGTTGTGAGTGTCTTGACATTGCGCACCATATTTATTTATATCTCTATATGAATGTCATTAGAAACCTTACAAAAAGAAAAGTAGGAAACCCATTACATTGAAAATGTTGTATAGTCCAATCTTTTAAGCAACTTTATATATATATATATATATATATATATATATATATATGCTACTGAAACATGTGAGCCTGCAAGAGAACAATTGAGACCATATCATACTCATCCAGGAGAGAAAGAAAACTTTGGTTGGGAGCAATGGGCTCATCAAATGGGTTCGAAAGGAGAATAACTGTATTAAGTTTTGTTATTTATATTCTTTACAACTATAATCAGGACAGGGTTTTATAAAAGTATAAAAGCAAAATGCTTGAGTTGTCAACCAACATAGGTTAAAATTGACATCTTTAATGTGTTTGTATCTGTATTCCTTGTATACTAGATGGTTAGTATCAATCAATTTTTGTAGCAGATGATATCTATACGGAAGTGTATCATTAGTGTGTTTCCACAACTTGGTCCCCTTGGTGTTTAATACTCGGCAAATATGTTCAAGGAGTTGATCTAATTATATTTATACACTGTAGTTAGCTTTCAGTAAGATTTTCAAACTCTTGAGCTAACTCTTAAACTCTTACAAGTTTACGATCTGAGGTAAAAAAGAAAAACAAGTTAACTCACTATCAAACATTTTTCTGACTAAACCCAGGTAAACTTTCTACATTCATGTGAACTGCATGAACTTGGGTCAAGAAGCGAGGCAATAAGTTTGAAATTAATGTAACTTTTGCCCTTCATTGACCTTACTATTACAACATTTTATTAGGACTCACTATTTGAAGAAAGTAGCTCCCTTTGGAGATATTTTCACCTTAAGAACTTATGTTTTTATGAAGTTATGTATGATTTGACAATTTATGTAAGTTTATTCTTATTTAGCATTAATGCACCATCCTAGTTTATTTATGTTTTCAGGTAGCCCGAGGTGAAAATGGTGCAACTACTGTTTCTGCAACAATGTTTTTTGCTTCTATGGTATTTTTCTCAAATACCACTTCTATTTCAGCCTCAGTCGTTGTATGATGCCTTTTGGTTTAACAGCCTGTACTTTTGAAAATTTTGTGCAGGTTAATATTCCCATCTTTGTGACTGGTGGGATTGGGGGAGTGCACCGACATGGGGAACAGAGTATGTTAACCTCCTATATCTTACTAATAAAAAAAATATTGGTTTTTCATGATGGATGCTGACAAACCTTGAGTATAAGAGATGACACATTTAAAATTGAGACGAAAATAAATCAACGTGTGCATGTTGTTGTACGAATTGTTATTGTCTGAAAGTCCTGCAATTTGCAACTTAAACAATGAAAAGGGAGAGCTATGACATTTGATCAAGTTTTCCCTTTGCAGTAAAAATCTCGTAACGTTTTATTATGACCAAAAACACCTGTTGTAATTTATCGTGCTATATAATACATACAAACAATAATCATACTCAGTCCTTTTAGTTTCTTTTTAAGATCTTTCTTACTAATTAAAGTTCAAAGTTGCTCCTTGGCTGTAAAATATACCGAAGGACTCTACATTTGATTGGTATTTTTATAGGCTTAAAGTGGAAATGTTTGTGTAATACAATCTGCAAAACTTAGCTCTCTTTGGACGGAACTATTAGATCGCATCCTGGAAAATATAATTTCTTATTGCAGTCTACAAACATAAGATGAGTTTTTTTTTTTTTTTTTCTTTCAATTTTTATATTATTGTGGTTTCTGCAAATAAGTCTCAGGCTTTTATTGAGCATCATTATTTTTTATATTTTTGGACAGCTATGGACATATCTTCTGATCTCGTTGAGCTAGGCAGAACACCAGTAGCAGTTGTATGTGCTGGTGTAAAATCAATATTAGATATTCCCAGGACGCTTGAATATCTGGTACCCATTTACTTTTGTGTTAATATTACTAAAGCACTAATCAGTTGTAGCTTTTATTATTATTATTATTATTATTATTATTTTTTTTTTTTTTTTTTTTTTTTTTTTTTTTTTTTTTTTTTTTTTTT
>Ga0209489_101066_pt1 | contig 55763 bp, 20 predicted proteins | sample SiratrowhiteBW_FD_187527 | JGI IMG/M metagenome (GOLD analysis project Ga0209489, IMG submission 187527) | Root nodule microbial communities of legume samples collected from California, USA - Siratro white BW (SPAdes) (version 2) | ecosystem: Host-associated > Plants > Roots > Nodule | place... | reverse complement strand
AATATAATAATAAATAATATTTAAAAATAAATATTATATATAATTATTAAAAAGTAATTAATAATATAAATATAGTTATAATTTAATATTAATAAATATAAATATTTAAAATAAATATATGATAATAATAATTTTTTATTATGAAATAATAATTATTTTTAAATTTATTATTAAAATTATTTAAAAATTTTAATTGTATATTTTAAAATATTAATCTTTTTAATTAATAAATTAATATATTTTATAATAAATTAAATTTATTTTAAACAAATTCTAATGTAATATTTTAGAATTTTTTTAAATTATTAATAATTACATTAAATACATTTATTAAATTTTATTTTTAATTTTAAAAATAAATTTATATTTATTATATTAAAATATGATTATATCTATCACTTACAAAACACACTTACAAGCACATTCTGGTAAAACACTCTTAAACTCTCTTAAAACTTTATGAAACACCTTGCCTCCAACACTATGGAATGTTTTCTTATACAGAAAACTACTTGACTAGAGGACAACACACATTATTTACATCTTAATAATTACATATAGAAATATCTAACTTTAATGATTGCATTTTTGACATTGATACATGTAATGACAAATAGCATATATGTCTCCTCATGTTTTACGGCTCTTCAAGTTTTGTGTCTCTTCATGCTTTATGTCTCTTCATGCTTTATGAGATTCTTTTCTTACAAGTCATCCAAATGAGGATATGGACTAGATGAGATGATTCTGTTTCTGAACTGTCTTCATTAGATTGTGTATGGAGATTGCTATCTGTAATTACTAATCCAAGAAAATACTCATTTTTAACATCATTTATCAAGGCTGTCATAAGAGAATTGGAAAAACAATTAGATAAACTAAGCCACTGTGTTGCTTAGAAGATTAAGCAGTTGTGTTGCTAAAGTTATAATTATTATTTGTTGAAACTTTGAATCTTAAGACTACATCATCTAGAGTAATAACAACATTTGTTGTTCTTAGCTCTTTAAGAGGTTTCTAGTATAGCGCTGAGAAGCGTTTATACGTTGGTCAGCTGTGGTCCTGACAGTAAAGCCTGAATGAGAGATAGTAAGACTGTTGGTCAACAATGGTCCCGGCAGTAAAGCCTGAGTGAGAGATAGTAAGACCGTTGGTCAACAATGATCCTGTAGCATGGAAACCAAGAAAAGAGTAAGAATGCCAAATTTTCTTAGAACTTTAAGTGATTTAGGATTAAGAAATAAAGATAAACAAATAATGATTAGAACCCCACAACAAGAAGCTTCTTCTTCTTCAAACATAAAACATAATAAAGAAAAAGAATTATAAAATGCAAAAATAAAAAATTCATTACATAATTGGTTAATACCTGTAGTTAAATATTGTGAAGTTTATAAACAACATAAATTTTGGTCTTCTAATCAAGTAGATATGTATAATCAATTATACATATTCAATGTAATCAATTATATATATTAATATATTATTATATAATATAATAATAAATAATATTTAAAAATAAATATTATATATAATTATCAAAAAAGTAATTAATAATATAAATATAGTTATAATTTAATATTAATAAATATAAATATTTAAAATAAATTATATGATAATAATAATTTTTTATTATGAAATAATAATTATTTTTAAATTTATTATTAAAATTATTTAAAAATTTTAATTTTATATTTTAAAATATTAATCTTTTTAATTAATAAATTAATATATTTTATAATAAATTAAATTTATTTTAAACAAATACTAATGTAATATTTTAGATTTTTTTTACATTATTAATAATTACATTAAATACATTTATTAAATTTTATTTTTAATTTTAAAAATAAATTTATATTTATTATATTAAAATATTATTATATCTATCACATCATTCACAGACTTTTATAAACTTTTCACTCAAATCTTATTATTTTTTTTTAATTTAAATAAATAAATTTTTCACACACTTTTATATCAAATTATCTCAAATCTACTCTTGAATCTAAATATACCCTTATTGTTAGGTTATACTATAACTTCAAAACAAAGTCTCTTGTAATCAAATTACAATTCATCATATATATTGTGAAATTTTATTATTATACAAATTTCTTCAATCCCAATTCTTATATTTTATTATAAATTCTAAAATTTATTAACATATTTATTACGTTCAAAAATAACCTATTAAAATATAATAATAAATTAAATTAAGTTTCGAATTAAATTTTTAAAAAAATAATAACAAAATAAAACAACACCCATGCGCGTAAGCACAGATCTCGAATTATTTTCTAAAAAAAAAAAAAAAAAAAAAAGACCCGTGCCCTGAGGCACAGATCTCGAAGTAGTTTCTTTAGAAGACAGTTACTATGTACAATATGAAAAAAAAAATCAAATTATTATTTTTAATTAAGATATTTATGTGTAAAACAAAACCACCGTCTTTTTATTTTACATAAAGTAACTTAAATACTCATATTATTTTTTAACACAAAAGAATAAATAAATAAATGTTAAAACTAAACTTTAATTCTAAACAAATATTTTATTTATTATATCCTCTCATATCCCAAAAGAAATTAATATGAAAACTACTAATAATTAAAAGAGGGTAGAAACATAAACTACCAGCCTTCTATATCTCAAAGTAATTTAATGTTTATGTTTATTCATCAACTTTAAATAATAAAATTTTAATGTCGAACTAAAAGTGAAATTATATTAAATTATGAAATAAAGCAGAAATTCTTAAAAAAAAAATATCACCTCGTATCAGAAAAACTTTCTGTATATAATATATATTGATGAATTGAAATTGAGGATTGATTTATTTATTGATTAATTACTTTATTCGTATTTTTTTTATCTAATCTCTTCTAATAGCATTAGAGCGTGTAAAAAAATAAAAATTAAATGCATTATGAAAAAATAATTAACTTAATTATGTTGTGGAAAATTATATGCATTGATATATTATAAAATTCAAATTTAAAGATATATTATAAAGTTGAACTATAAAGACATTTATGCATTATAATGCGATCATAAACTTACTCCTATTTTGTCTAATTTTCTAAAACTTCATCTTTTATCGTTAGTTGCATTAAACCATCTAAAATAAATAATAAAGTATATTATGACATAATTTATCAATAATTATTTTTATATATGTACAGTACAAGTCAGAGTTAAAATTTATTATTAAAATGTAATTATAAGGTAGGTGTAAAGTCAAACGTGAAACATACTAAGAATAGTTATAGTAAGTAGATATTTTTCTCCTTTCATATTTAAATTTCCATAACGGGTATGAAAACTGGACCACTTTTAAGAAGACACGTACTGTTACAATCCATGTGAGTTTTAACAAATTTAAATCGTTAGAAAAATATTTATATTCCTTAAAAGTTAAAATAGACGTGGACAACTTAAAAAAAAAACATGAATATTGTTTTCTTTTTAGTGAAATGGGATCTTAGTTTTTTGTTTGTCAAACTATATTTCCACGTTTTAATTTTTTTTTCACTAGAACAATACATGTGTAAAGTAAAAATGAGAATTTTTTGAAACAAGTGAAGGTTTGTATAAAAATAATTTTTGAAAATGAATTATAGTTTATCTGAGATAAATGTTTTATCTAAATTAATATAACATTGTTTAAACATTATTAAACTAAATCTTTTTAAACATGAACCAAACGTGGTGAATAAAGAAGAAACCAATGGTGGGAAAATAGGCATTGTCACTGCGAGTGTGTTCCATTTGATTCGGCTTATAAGAAGATCAAAACACAGAGGTGTGGTATGCCCTGTGCCCATTCTACAGTTATCAAACACTCTGTGATTCCCATTCTCTTCGTTTCCCAACACGAACCTCCAGCCACCTTCAACGCGTATCTTCTTTTCGATGGCGGAGAACAAGGTTGCCGTCGAGGTCTTCGAAGGAGACGATCTTGCCGTTTCTCTGGCCAAATACGTTGCCGATCTCTCCAATAAATTCACTTCCGAAAGGGGGGCTTTCACCGTTTGCTTGTCTGGTGGCTCTATGATCGATTATCTCCGGTGAGGGTTGTTTTTCGTATGAAAATGTTCTCACTTTCAACGCTACCGGGTTTCGATTGAATTGAATTGGATTAATGTGAATATGTTTTGTGTTGGGATCTCAGGAAACTGCCGGAACCGCCTTATCTTGATTCTCTTGACTGGTCCAAATGGCAAGTGTTTTGGCTGGATGAGAGGGTCGTGGCTAAGACTCATCAAGATAGTAACTACAAGCTTGCTTTAGATGGGCTTCTCTCCAAGGTATATTTACTTATGTTTTTTATGTTGGACATGTTCTCAGGTTGTTGAGAATGTTTTATGTTTTATGTTCGTTAGGTGTCGTGCTGTTAATGTTGAGAATAAAATAAATGAAAAAAAAGAGATCAGTTCAGGGTTGTGTCTCTTTTAAGTTGAATTCAAACCATTGTTAAAACAGTCCATGTGTGAGGATAGGAACCCCTCTTTTATATGGACATGTTTTTGCTCAAGTCACCCACAAATCCCAAACAAACACAAGGTTTTGGGTGCAACCATATGCCCTGAGGAGGCCAAAGGTTGGAGCTTTGGAGTCTAGTTCCATTTGATCGGGGTGTCTAACCATGTCTTTCATTAATCTAAGAAAGGAGAGTGATAGCAAATAGTAATGCACTTTTTAACGTATGCTCTACAATGGGTTAAAGTTTGTTGAAAACTAGGGGATAGGGAGGACCTAACAGTGTCTCTTACTATTCTAAGAAAGTGGAGCACTAGCAAGTAGGAACATACTTTTTCTAACATACTCGGTACACTTGCTTAAAATTTATTGAGAACTAGGAGGAGGCCTAACCATACGTTTTGCTATTCTACAAAAGAGGAGTGCTGGAAACTACTAACAAACTTTTTCTAACATTCTATTTACAATTGATCAAAATATATTAAAATCTAGGAAAATATGAGAGAGATTCACTGAGTAAGAAATGGGTCACAAATTTTTGGATTTTGAATCAATTTCATCCTAAAGTAGAGTGTTTTCAAAAGAGTGTACGACTATAATTTTTCTCTGAGGAAGTAATAGTTTTAACTAATGAATTATCATTTAGCCCCTACCTGTGCCACTAGATAGGTTAGATAAATAAAATAAAATAAAAAAACTTAGGTTTTAGTCCTTATATTATTACACATTGGTCGCTTTCATTATATTTCTTCAGTTTTAATCTCCATAAGTCTTTATAAATATTTTTTTTTTCCAACAAAGATTGATTTCTAAATAAGTGTATCCTATGACCAAACAATTCCTTTAAACTGATTCATATCAAACCTGAATGTTTGGAAATATCATAGGAAACTAAAAATATATATGAAATCGTGAAAGTAAAAAGATCAGTACAAGGCTACAAGCATTTCATGGAGAGATTACTTAATTGTAGATGATGAGGTGGATGAATCCCCTTTGTTGGATGCTGCATACTATGGTGTTATTTTGGCATTGAGCTATAATTTTTCTGACTGCGTGACCAGATTATGTTGTCTGGCTTCCTTGTCTTCCATCAACTTAATTTTTGTTTTGTGAATCTAACCTGTTGGTACTTCCATCTTGGTTCTGGTGGCAGGTACCAATTCCTCCGGAGAATGTGTATGCAATCAATGATACTCTTTCAGCTGAGGGAGCAGCCGATGATTATGAGACACGTCTCAAAGAATTGGTGAATAAGGGTGTGATTACTGTATCACCGACCAATGGATTTCCAAAATTTGATCTCATACTGCTTGGCATGGGCCCTGATGGGCACGTAGCTTCTTTGTTCCCAGGGCATCCTCTAGTGCAGGAGAATAAAAGATGGGTTACCTTCATCAAGGACTCCCCCAAACCACCCCCAGAGAGAATAACTCTCACCTTTCCAGTGATTAATGCCTGTGCTTACGCAGCGCTTGTGGTGACTGGCAAGGCTGAAGCAGATGCAGTTCACTCTGCGTTAGGAAAACCTCCAAGTCCTGTTCAGCTTCCCGTTGGAATGGTTTCCCCTGAAGGGGAGTTGAAATGGTTCTTAGACAAAGACGCTGCCTCAAAGCTCTAGATGCAGCAGCTAAGCCAGTTGATCTATATGTTGTGCTAGTTGATTTTTACCTTTGCAATGTTGAGTTTGTGCAAGATAAGTGCTGAATTTCCTCTTCCCAGTGATAGGGTACTTAGGCATTTGTGACAATAAAGGGAATATTAAGTTATGTTGCTTCCAATCAATAATGTGCACCAACCCCACCCTCTCAACGGACGGGTTCATTCGATTTAAATGCCATTTTTCTGTTCTTGTCGTTGAAATAAATAATCACTTCACGTTAATGGTCTTTATTATTGTCCTTTCCCACAATCAGTGCCATCATGTGTTGACCCCTACACGGTTCTTGGTACTTCCACGTGGATCTTTTTGCTAGCTTGCGTGTTGTATTTTGTATGTGAGACGCTACCATATTATGAGGACGCTGCTTGCTGCAACAGGCGTGAGGATATATGAATTATGGAAAGAATTACTGGGCTGAAAAGTGAAGGTAAGAAAGAACTAATCAATGATAAATTAGCACCTGATGCATGATTTTATTTGTATATTAATTCCTGCAAAGAGTCCTTTGATTAAAGGAAGATTTTGTTCCTGTGAAGAAATGCATGTTCAGAAGCCAAATTTCCCTACCCCGTGAGCAAATACACCAACCATCACTCTTGAGAGTAACCTCGTTTGGGTCATTGAATCGGATTCTTTGCGATATTTTAGCTCTTGTCGTCATTTTTTAATTTTTAGTCCTTAGTTGTTGTCTGAACCATCAGAAGGAGCCAAGCTACCACTACTTTTGCATGCATTAGATAGGTCGTGGTAAAAGGGGCACTTGGTGTTGGCCCACTCAAACCCATCAACACCTCATTAAATTGTTTGATTGCTTAGATCGGATAATTTCATCAAATATGATAATCCCATGAATCTACTCTATTTAGTTTGGATTTCGAATTTTTATCTGGAGAAGTAGATCTATCCAATTATATAATATCTTTTACTTTTTTATATCTTTATTAATTTCAAAAGTTTAGGACATTAGTTTTTATGTTTTAGGTCGACCCATTTAATTTATTTGGTTCTTTTTTGTGATATACTCAGTTCACAGTTCATAATTAGTTTTTTAATTTATGTTATTTTTTCATTACTTATTATTTTAGTTTTATAGTAGCGAGGAATTTACATATGACAAATACTAAATAGTCTTGATTTTACCATTGAAATGGATATTTTTCAACCATAGACTCATTTATAGATACTTGATCTTTGAATTTTCATCGTGAACATCAGGAGAAAACCTTGGATACACACTTTGATAGTCTGAACAGTTACTCCAAGAATATTCTACTCAAACTTGTGACTTGTAAGAGGAATAAAGGTTCACTTGATTTGAAGTTAGGTAAATTTGATTTTGACACAAATCTTCTTGTGCTATGATTAATCTCAATTAGAAGTTTGATAGTAAAAGGCGTCTCACAATGGGGCAACTTAATTATGCTCATTTGACTTAGCACTTACTATAAGCAAGAAACGTCCTCAAACCACATGGGCAATGCAATTTCGGGGGATGCAAACATTATACTCTTTACCTCGCCTGACGCTAAAATTTTTCACACAACGTTTTATGTCTCTTTCGTGGTTTCATATGTCATTGGTTTTCGTACAATGAGTATACTTGGGTTTCTAATTCTGCATCCATTTTCTCAAACGACTATTTTTTATTGCAATTTGCAATTCAATTGAATGATTAGTCCAAAGATTAATGTTATGTTTCATTTAGTAGTTTTAGTTCATTTTTGTCCCTCCCACCTCCATACACTTTTTTGCATTAAATGTCACTTTAGGGCATGCTTGATAAAAGACTCTGCATATAGCACATTCTGTTAATTGGAGTACCTTGCATCCCAGCTTTATCCATGTGCCACACAATTTGACCATCTACAGTTCTATTAATTTCACATCAGGCCAAATTGGTCAGGTTCAAAAGTAAGGGGGATAAAAAGAGAAGAAAAATGAAGTAAAATTGTACTCACAAGGCTGTGAAATTAAATTCCGTCGTATATATTCCATTTAAATCCAATAATGAGGCTAAGGTGAAAGCCTACTCTTTTTTCTTTTACCTTTTGTTTCTGTATGATGGCTAGTTGGTTCAGGGTAGAATCAATACCCTTTTACCTTGCCACTATGGAGAAGTCACAATCAAGGACGGGACTTGCTTCAAACCCAAAACAAACACTTGATGATTAGCAGTTTTGACTGCAATCACTTGACATAATTAAGGCCATACTTTGTGATAACAGGGAGTGCAATGTTGTAATTAGGGGGCAATACTTAGGACACACCTTTGGCATGTTGGTGTTGTCATTATCCCACAGAAGACAAAGCTCTCTTTGGATTGGACTCACTGTTTATTTTATGGAATCTCTTTCATCATTGTGGTAGATGATGAAAAGGACCTATATAACACAAATATTCAAAAGGTAAAACATATGGGCCTTAGAAGATTGTTCCTTTCTTTTTTTCCTTTTCTCATTTTTTAAGAAAGTTGTGTAGCAAATAACCCCAATTAATAAACACTGTTAGTGATATATTAGCCAAATATTTGTGTGGTAAAAGGCGATACTTGGTATGATGACAATGTTGGACTGTTGTGGCCGAAGAAAGCAGCAATGGAATTGCAAATAGTGTGTGTGATAAATTATGGAAGGCAACACATAATTTTGGTAGACTTTTTATATAAACCATTGTCGGATCTCAAAGTAGCAATTGATGGCAAAACAATAAACTTGGAAACCGATGGACCCCACAACAACAGCAAGTATCATATCATCTCAAGTACCACACTCTTTCAGCCTCCCAGAAAACATAAGAAAAAACACACTAAAAAATCTCCGGATTCTCCATGGATTTACATCACAACAAACTTTCTCTTCTAAATTCACACTCTTTTATTGATTAAAATTAAAAATTGCGAAATATTAGGGGGTTATGTCTCCCAATTTTACAACTTTTAATAATTGCAAATAATATTCTTTTAATAATTTGATCATTGATTAAAAATTATTTAATTAATGTAAATTAGGTCAAACATACGCTTAATTTTTCATCTTTTACTTAGTCTATTTTCAATGCAAGTAGCTCTTATCAATTATTTTTAATTATATATGTATATATTAGTATTATTGAAAAAATAATAGAAATTTAAAAAGGCGATATAATTTTCAAATGCAAGAAGTAACTAATACAAGAGAGAATGTGCTAGAAAAGAGTGATGGGGAGAAATTACTCTATTAAAAGTATCACCTCTTACATTAAATATAAATATTTTTTTAAATTTTTTTTAAATATTCATTTATTATTGTATAGTATTTATTAATGCTCAATTTTATTATTTTTATTCATCACCTTTAATATTTTTTCTAATATTACAATTTTCTATATAAATTATTCAAATATGATGTTTGTTTAAACATCCGAAAACAAATCTACTAGAACGCCGGTCATGTTGATCTACTTTTGGAAATTAATGCCTATTAGCGGAGGTTTAGTTCGTGTGCACTGCGCGTATAGCAGTTGAATTCGACAAATTTCAAATGCAAATAAGTAACACGTATAATCACATGGAAAAAACTATCAGGTTTATATAACAATAATTACTTCTGGTTTCCCAAAGAATTTGTGTTTAATGTCTGACATTTTAAATTAAATATCAGAATTTTCTTTAAGAAATAAGTTAATAAATTTACTTATATATAATTACTTTACTTATTTTTCCTTTTTCTTTTTTGGATGCTTTAAAATGAGTAATCACTGCGCCTGATTTTGTTGACTGATATTTCTACAAGTTTTTCCCATATAACAATTCAACGTCAGTTGTTAGTTACTTAGTTGACAATTATGCTTGTCCTTTTCTCATTTTTTTTATTTATTTAAAAATTACAAAATCCCCAGTTCAAAGAACCCTACCAAGTACCAAGTAAGTTCTGGCCTGCTTCCAAATTATCATCGCTAATAGCACTAAGGCTAGATCCATCTTTCTAAAAAATATAATTTAATTTAGAAATTTTGATTGTTTTTAAAGTAAATTAATAATTGATCAACAATTAATTTTTGGATTGAAAATTTTCAGCACTTTAATGGGCTTGTGTTACGCACAAGTCGGTGGAGTTATGCATACAAATTCAACCTGCTTTTGACCGGATATTAGATGTCAGGATCATATTACTAACTTGTAATTACTATAAACATGTTGTCTCAATCAATGCTTCCACGGAAGTAAGTAAGATCATATATTGAAAGATAAAATATAGATTTATAATTATCAGTTGAAAATTTTATCATTAAATTATCATAAAATTTGAAGATTATCTGCCATACTGTATTATTTCTTTTTTAGGTTTACTAGAACGGTTTATTGCAATCTATCTTTGATAAACATCCTAATTATAAGATTCGCACTATAGTTTTGCCAAATTTTGCTTTCTCATTCACAATATCTAATAACGTCTTAACAAATACTTTTATACATCAACGAGACTATTAAACAATTAACATAAAATTATTTTAACTTAATCAATAATCATATATTTAAATTCTATATATGCAGTTACATTAAATATTTATAAAAAAGTCAACTTTTATAATAACTTTTTTTCCACTTTAACATAATAACCTTTGGCGAAATATAATTATGTACAAACAAGTCTCTTTTATTGTATAAAAATACATTTCTTATTTGGGAAAAAATTCAGATAATGAATGATGAAAGTTGCCATGTTGCTAAGAAGATACAAAAATTGCGGTGTTAATAACAGTGTGAGTTGTGTCTTTTTTTACAGTAATACTTTAACAGTGGAGACTACGAAAAAAACCGACTAATATATTTATGAAAATAAAGTAAATAAGTTAATTTTAATTTATAAGAAAAGTTTAATCTATTGTACTACTTACTTTTTTCTTTTATTATACACATATGCTATTTTTCAATTTCTTTATTCAAATTTAGTGTAAGACTACGATTTATTAAAAAAATATACTATTTGTTTTTGAAATTCCATGAGTTAAACAAATATTATTTTTGAAATAATGAGTTAAGGATAATTTTAAATTTATTTTTATCCCTTAATTCTGGAGACATTTTTAAGACCAAAATTATGATGTCTTTGAGTACTAAATTAGATAATATTTCAAATGTAATCATTAACCTTAAATATGTTATTTTCATAAACTTGAAGTTCGACCATTAAATTGTGATTAAAAAAATTGGTTTCAAAAGTAAGTTTTCCTTGATATATCTAATAATTACATATCACTTAAGAGTCAAGGAATTCTAAACTCCAGGTTTTACTTACACCTTAAGGTTTTGTTTTAATTTGAGAGTGAATTTGAGTGAGTGGATTTGAGATGAAAATGGATGAAAAGTTGGTTGTTTGGATTGAGGGAAAGATGCTGAAATTTGAGTGGAAAGTTTTCTGAAATTTTGTAAGTGATGTAATAGATATGATATATTTAATATTTTTTAATATATAAAATATAAAATTATAAATTTTTTAATTAATACCATTTTATAATTTTTAGTAATTTATTATTATTTTAGTAATAATAATTATTAATAGTAATAATTATTATTATTTTTGTTATATAATTAATTATATTTATTTTATTATAACATAAATAAAAATATTAAAAAATAAAAAAAATCAATTATAAATATATAAGAATTTATCCGTCCTCGCAAATAAATGCTCTAAGTGATGAATTTATTATAATATATCCAATAATAGATAAAAAAAAATAATTTAAATACATTTTTCTTAAATAATTCATGAAAGCACAAAGGTATGATAAGATTAATAAAATATTTACAAAGATAGTTTTAGTGTATATTTAAAAATAAAGATTATAAAACACGATAAAATTAATAATATTGTCGAGTTTTGATGATGATATATTGAGTGGAGATCCACACACTCAAATTAGGTTAGTAGGTTAGTAAGAGCATATAAATGATGTTTATAATGAATAGAAGCATATAAATGTTTATAATGAATAATGAATGAATAAATATAAAATTAAGTGATATTTTTCATTATAATGTATGTTATAAGAGTTTAAACCTAATAGATGATTATTGTATTATAAGTGCTTGATATAATAAATCTGTTATGAATTAATTAATGTTTAGATATGCAGGTGGTTACTAGAATATTGTAATTGAATAATATTATATTAAATATTATACTCACATTTTTTAATTGAGTATTGTTTTTTCTATATTGTTTGGTAGTAGGTAGTACAAAACTTAATTGAACTGATGATTATTGATTTTCAACAAATGAATTTCATATATGAATAATGGTTACGAGTAGTAAAATTAAATTTAATTAAAATTAATGTTTGCTAATTTCTTCAAAGTCAATAATTTTGATTACAAATATGAATATTTTATTTCAACTGCCAATTATGTAAAACCCTGTTGTATAAAAAAATATTTAACATCACATGCCATGGTAATATTTTAAGCAGTGTTGTTTATAGTGTGGGATTTTAAAAACCCAAGAACATGTGACTTGAGACATAAACTTGAATTACCATGATTAATCTCAATTTGATTATTCTCATGCGATTCACACAAAAAGTTAAGAATTTTCTTCTTGCACCTAATTAATATGAGAGCAAATTTATTTTATAAGTAACAGGAACTCATTTGTTTACAGCAGTGACAATTATGTCTAATGAAGTATTTTCGGAATGATACTTATTTTATCTATAAAAGTTAAATTCATAATATTATTTAAAAAAATAAAAAAATCAGTCTAATTTTGTGATAGACTACTATTTTTAATTGAATAGTATAAAGGAAAAAGAGATAACCACTTTTGAAAAAGGCCAAAGAAATTACCTATATTACGGAAGTATAGGTCTGCAACATTTAATAGCTTTACTGGAAATAAAGCTATTGACCCATGATTAGATTGGATTAGAAGGCAATTTATTAATAAATGGAGGAAAGGAGATAATCTTGTTGGCATAATTTCTCATTTATTAATTATTAATTTAATTAGTTAATTGAAACTTGGGAGCTTTAACAAAGGAGAAGATTGAGATTAGTTAGTTAGTTCAAAAGTTTGAATGATGTGTGTGTGAGAGAGAGAGAAAACGGCAGCGTTTTGGCCTTTGCACCCTTCTCCCCCCAAAAGCATATTAGATTAGATTCTGCTTCGTTTTCTTTCCCTACTCTACCAGTCTTCCTTTCTTTCTTTTCCTTCAATTTTTCTATTTATTTCCATTTTAGTCCTTTCTCTCTCCCTTTGCCTTGGGTATGGTGTGAGAGAGACTCTACTCTCTTCTCTTCTTTCTCTCAAACTAGTTTCCGTTCTCAAACAATTTCAGGAACCAACCGAGGAAAGGGTACTCTCGTACTTTTGCTATCCATGGTCACATCCACTCACTTCAACACCACCAGCGTTACTCACTTCGTCACCGGCACCGTCGGGTTGGTTTCAATGTCCGCGGCGGCGGTAACTCCGGCGGTGCTCTTCACAGCCCTCGCCGGCCTTACTCTCGTCGCTGCCGTGTTCTGCGGTGTTAGTAGGTGAAAACCTAGGACCTCTCGAATGAACCAATTTGAGAGCGTCGTCGCAATCGGAAAAACCCTAGCTAGAGGATACTGTTTTCGATTCCGATTTAGTTACACTATTAGGGAAAACTAAACACGAAAAAGTGTACATAGAAGGGATTTATAGATGAATCCCCTTAGACGAAGTCTCAATTCGCAACCGTCGTCCTCAAATTCTTCTCCTTCGTCGTCGTCGTCGCAATCGTCGTCGTCCTCCTCGTCGTGGATCCATTTGCGATCGGTGCTATTCGTTGTCACTTCTTCCTCACCTGCTTCCTGTTCGTCCTCTGATCGGTGAGTTTCTCTTTTTCATTCTCCTGCTCTCTGTTCATTTTTTAAACTGTTTTTATTCAGCGCTGAGATTTCTATTACTTTTGTGTTTATTTGGTGCCAGATCTCCATCTCTGCGCATCCCAGTGTTGCTATCGGTGTCCGCTTAGGTTGATCAGCTTGTGTGTGTTGTGTTATTGTTTTTGGGTTTCTTGCTCAGCGGCATTTCGGTCTTATTGTGTGTTTCGCTTGTTGAATCGTTGATTTGTTTGAATTTTAAACAATGTTTTCCATAATTAAAAAAAGAAATCCTGATTTGTTTCTGAAAGGGAAGTAGGGTTGAGGAGGACAAGGTAGTGGGAAGGAGACAGATCTCTCTTTTGGTTTTTCTGGAGTCTTTTTTTGTCTCTGTAGTAGATTTCTTTAACCTAAAGTTTCTTTCTTCTTCCCTCGAACTGTTTATCCTCCTATTCCTTTTCTCGTGTCAAATCAGTAGTAGGTGAAAAACCGCAACTAAATGGTGATCTTGATCGGACATCAAAACCCCCGTCTGTCTTGTATGGTTCTTCCGGAGCTATAAAGGAAGATCTGTACTAGTGTATGTAAGGAGTGTGTTCATTTGAGACGGCAAAAGTATATTTCATGACCAAATTAAATCTAAGAAGGTTCACAGTTTCGAAGTTTTAATCTAGACATATATCTGAGGGATGCTGATTTGGTAAAGTCTTCAAGTACAACTTTTATTCGTCCAGGGCACTTTTCATTTTTTTTTAATTGCATGCCCATATTTTCTTACATTCCAAAATCTTTTTGGATTTTGGAATCAACTGTTTTAATTTTCCAAGGCTGTGTTTTGTAAATTTAGCTGTGATCAGCGACAAATATGTGATATTATTCAAGTCAATACTGAACTTCACATTGCACAGGAACTCCATTTATGTACACTGGGATTTCTCCAACTTGATATAGTTCATTTTCAAGTTTAAATTATTGCTGTATGTTGTAAAATTAACTTCAAAATTGATGGCTTTTAATGCTGAATGCATTTAATTGTTTTGGCGTCATGTATCATGCACATAGTTTTGTGATTTTAAAATACTAAAACTTGTATACGCCTTCTCAATTTCTTTCCTTGGGGAAAGAAGTAAGCCACAGTTGACTTGGAAAAAATTAGCTATTATACTGCAGAGCTGTGATTTGCTGTTAATCTGGAAGAATATTTTTGTGTACCTTTTCACTCCCTGAATTTCTTACTTGATGACTTCCTATTAATCTACAATTCAAATACAAGCAATAGTGATGAGAGTATCCTTGTGGCTTAATTTTCAGAGGTCGTCTTAAATCACCATGGTCGCGTAGGAAAAGGAAACATGTACTTTCACCTCAACAATGGAAAAGCTTGTTCACCCAAGATGGGAGAATTCGTGATGGTGGAATTAAGTTCCTTAAAAGAGTTCGCAGTGGAGTGAGTTTACTGATCTGATTGTTATAGTTTTTAAATGTTGTTGGTTTCTCCTTGAACTTGATTACATATAAATATCTGATGCAGGGTGTTGATCCCAGTATTAGAGCTGAAGTTTGGCCATTCCTACTCGGAGTGTAAGCATGCTATCTTATATGTTTCATTTCTAAATAATGCTTAATGTTTATTTTTCTTACATATTTGGGATCTAGGGAATTTGGATTATGTACTGGCATACAAAATGGATATGCTGTTACACGATGTGATTTGAAATATCTCGCTCCTTGTTAAATTTTTAGTACTGTGTTGCAGCTTGGTTGTGAAGAACCTTAATTATCTCTTATTTGAGGTAGCACAAATTTTATTTTATGCTTCATCTTATACATCGGAAAGGATATCAACGGGCTTCTTTATTTACGTCATTTTGAATTTTTCCCATACTTTTCCATATGTATTGATATATATCAACTTTTCTATGTTTACTAATTACATGTCCATTTATACAGCTATGACTTGGACAGTACCAAAGAAGAAAGAGATGCTATAAGAACTCAAAATAGGTAAAGTATATGTAATGGATCCATCAGGTTTTTGCAGTATTCAGAAGTTTATTTTGTGTGTACTTCCCTCGTCTGTTTTTTCAGTTTAATTTTAAGTCTTTAAATGCAGAAAGGAGTATGAGAAATTTCGCAGACAGTGCCGGCAACTGCTAAAGCACAATAATGGGAGCTTTAAGTTAAATGAAATAGGTGAAATCAGTTATGAAGGGGATGGTGGAAGTCTTATTCAAGATTACGGTTCTCCTAGTTCTGAAGATGCAACAAGTGCCAGAGAATCTCTTTCCAGTGAGGAACACAGTCCAGATGCTGAATATTCAGATGATCCATCTAGTGCCCTGTTGGAAGGAGATGATGCTCCAAACGTCAGCAATGCTGATACCTCTGCACTGGATACTGATTCCACTGATTCAGACTCCTCAGAAGGTCCTGAGATAATTCAGACATTTCCTTCTGATGATGGTCAAGAAGACAACAATTCCAAGACACCCAAGGAAAATTCTTCTCCCTCTCTAATGAAAGTTCCGTCAAAACTATGGACTAATGAAGACTTTGCAACGTGGCAACGGATCATCAGACTTGATGCAGTACGTGCCAATGGGGAATGGATGCCATACTCCCCTTCTCAAGCTGTTGTTCCAGACTGTAGGGCACATCGTTCTGCTGAGGCTGTTGGATTGAAGGATTATGGTCACCTAGATGCCAGCAGAATCTTTCATGCTGCTCGACTGGTTGCAATTCTTGAAGCATATGCTTTATACGACCCTGAAATCGGCTACTGCCAGGGTATGAGTGATTTGCTATCTCCTATAGTTAGTGTTATACCAGAAGATCACGAGGCTTTCTGGTGTTTTGTTGGATTCATGAGAAAGGCTCGGCAAAATTTCAGGCTTGATGAGGTGGGTATTAGGAGGCAACTTGATATAGTTGCAAAAATTATCAAGTTCAAGGATGGCCACCTGTTTAGGCATTTGCAGAAGCTGCAGGCCGAGGATTGCTTTTTTGTGTATAGGATGGTGGTGGTATTGTTTAGAAGGGAGTTGACATTTGAGCAGACTCTTTGCCTTTGGGAAGTAATGTGGGCAGATCAAGCAGCAATCCGAGCAGGTATTGGGAAATCTGCATGGAGCAGAATTAGGCAGCGAGCTCCACCAACAGACGATTTATTGCTTTACGCAATAGCAGCTTCAGTTCTACAAAGGAGAAAGTTGATTATTGAGAAGTATAGCAGCATGGACGAGATCATTAAGGAATGCAATGGCATGGCTGGCCACCTTGATGTTTGGAAACTGCTAGATGACGCCCATAACTTGGTTGTCACCCTTCATGACAAAATGAAAATAGAGACATCATTACGATGACTGCAGGTGATACTGAAACAAACCAAACCAGTTTATGATATGGCCAAAAGATCTTTACTTTCAAGCTGCCAGATTTCTCTACTCATCTAAAAGTACTGCAAATGTGGAGTTATTACAACCGAACGAAGTATGCTGCATGCTGCAACTTGCCATGTTTAATTACGAGGTTCTGGTTTGGACAATGTTGGCTAATGTGGGGATTGAAGTTGCTAGATTTAGGTGGCATCTCCGCATGCTGTAACTTACCACTGCTTATTTACGAGCTCTGGTTTCCACAATGTTGCCTTAATGTGGGCATTGAATTTGGCTAGATTTAGAAGGGCATTTTTTTTTTACCTCACTTCTTTTTCACGCTGGCTCCATCCTTTTCTTTTCTTTTTCAATTCTGATTTGGGACACATCTGGGAGCACCTTTGCGAAAAGCAGTAGTTGGTGCCTGTAACCGATTGAAGAGGCTGAGATATTGTCCACAATTATGAATGTTGGCCTTTTTGACTGAACATGAACTCATGAGCCCCCTTTTGACTCCTTTAGCCGCTGACCAGTTGCGTATGATCTGAGTTTGAGGTATGTGTCGTGGATGAAATTGGGTATATTTAGGGGTGCTGGTTAAGCCCTGTATGCTTAATGGCGCGTGTAAATTGACCACTCAGCTTTTACTCAACATGTCTAACACTTCCACTTAATTGTCAGGTCCATCCATCTCTTTGCTCTCTCTCTTGCAATCTTACTATATACAAATAAAATATATGTTAAACGCATTAAAACTAAATAATGCATAAAATTAGATGCTAATAATAGTAAGAAAATACAATAATTGGACAAATTAGCATACTTTAATATAACTTAATAGATGTAGTTCTGTACTTCATTTTGTGTAATTTATTTATTGCTGGGAAAGGTTTGACGGCCAGTATAATCTATTTTATCCATCCTTCAGTGTCAGTTTCATACTTCATATTTTTCTGGCTGAAATATAAAAACCGAATAAGGACGAGGGTTTTTTCGTGGAATTTGTTCTGGACTTCTATATGGAGGGTTCACATAATAAAAAAAGGCTAATCTATTAGTTCAACATATTTCAGTTCGATAGTCAGTTAGTTCTTAAGATTCAACATATCTAAGGAATGGAGAATCTTTTGATTCTATACCAATTCTAATATGGTCATGAAGCATAGTATTTAACACTTGTATATAGTTGAAATTGCTAGAGTCAACTACAATTTCTTAAGAATCCTTATCATAGCTTTAGGATGAAATACATAAGTAGGTTGATACGGACTTCGTTTATATCCTCTACTTTTTTCACCTTTAGTTTCACGATTGACTTGTGTGTCTAGAGTTCTCGAACCTACACAACAGAAGTAGTCAACTTTTCACCGCGTCAGGGAAAATATAAAATACCTTTTTGAGTAACTGATTGTGCAGTATACCTTCTTCTTACTCCGTCAAATACCACTCTCAATAAAATAGAATCTTGCGCATGCTCAACAAGTTTTTATATCATGTTTTACCCTAGGTGCTTATTTATACAATACAACAATATCTAACTTTTAGTAAATCATGCCAAAGAGGATCTGTGATACACTAAACATGTGTTTGACACTTAATACAAAACAAAATACAATGGACATTCTACATAGGTCCAAATTAGTATCACAAAAAAGGAGAATAGAAACTAAATTTGGTGTAGCTCAATAAAAAATTAACAGTGAGATTCATATGGAAAAAAACTCATTAATTTTTTACAAAGAACAAGAAGGATTCGTATAAAAAAAGTTTATTAATTCTTTACAAAGAACAACAATGAGTCGCATTCAAAAATAAAATTTCGAAAACAATATAGATACCATCTTTTATCCTATAATTTTAGGAATTATGCATCTTTTATCCTATAATTTTAGGAATTATGCAAGTAAGAAAAACTCGTACAAACACAATTGGTTGTACAAGATGCTAGGTGAGATGCTACTATAAGAAACTTTTTACTGGTAGATGGAGACACTACAACCGAACGCTCATGATTAAATGCATTTTACTCAGCTGGGTTAGACACTTACACCTTATGCTTATTGAATCAATATTCAACAATAATCTTGTTTAAATCTTTGGTGTAAGTCGGAAGATAATGTAGAATAAATGATTGAGTTGTCTTACATTAAAAATAGATGACATAGTTGTTTGTGAGAATATTTAAAGTGAAAAGATTGAACATAACTATGAAATTAGTTAGTAGAATTGTTAGTATGATTCAATCCTACTCATCTAAATTGATTCACCATGGATTATTTAGTGCATACCCATGTATCGGTTTGAGAAGTGTAGGATTTATCAAATTGTGAACCCATTAAATTCAACGTAAGTAAACTTGATCTCTCTCCATAGGTTGACAACCAATTAGATCATATAAATCATGTAAGAAAACAACTATATAGAAATGTGTAAAAACTTATATTTGAACCAATTATTTAATAAAAAAAGGTAAATCATAGAAATCAAATATTATATGATAGCGTTCACTGATTTACAACTAGAAACATAGAAGAAGTTAATAATCATAAGAACTCATGGATGAAATAATATCAAGGGCATGAAACCCATTTTTAGTCTTGAACATCTTGGCACACATGTATATCAATTAACAATTGAATTTGAACCATATAAATGACAGAATAAGGGATTGTATTCGGAATCATTGAAACAAAACACATTCAGGAATCCATAATCATGGAATATAATACATCAAATCACAAGAATAGATACAAAACTCATTAGTATGGTTGTCCATGACTCCCAACAGTTCAAGGAATCAAAACAAGAACATGCCAACTGAATGAATTACGATAAACACAAAAATTGTTAATGCAAGAAATTCAAGGTAAAATTGAACAAGAGTGGTTCACACCTCTCAAGAGAGAAGTTATGGAACTTATAGAGAATAAGCTCTCCAACTTCAATTAATTTTAATGAATGAGTTACAATAATAAGGTTTAGACACACATTTTCGACAATGTCCCGTCTGGACCGGAGATGAATTTTAGGTCCAAAATGAAATTATAAAGGTGTAAAAAGTAATCCACTTATGATCTGAAAATTGTATAAATATGCACCCACCAAGAAAGGTTCAATTACGGACCCAATTCAACTGTTAAAAAACCACAACTCACATAAACTAACACTTTCCACAACCATATTCGACTATGGACATTTTTGTTAATTTACTAAGATTTAATATCGGATCATTAATAATAACTAAGTTTTGTTTAAATTCGATCCAAAATTCATCGTAGGAAAGGTATAAATATAGGGTATTGGAGTATGAAAAAAAAATATTTTGGCTAGCTAAGAGCGATAAAAAATATCAGTGGCTAGAACAAATTGACGCCCACCGTGGGAGAGGTAAATTTGAGAGAAAAATCTTGAGAGAAAAAATCTTAAGAGGAAAACACGAGGAAAAACCCTAAGCAAAACACCTATGTGAGAAACCCTTTGAAGATGAGAAATAATAGACAACCTACACCCACTAGAAAGAATAGCAAATCACCAACTCTTCAGCAAATTCTAAAGATTATGACTGAGTTGCAACGGAGTAATGAAGAATTTATGATTAGAAGACCGAGAGAGAGAAAGGGAAGAAGCCTAAGAGAAGAATCGGAGGAGGGACATCATCAGATGGAGGAAGCTTTAAAAATTTACGAAGAGCTGCAGAAAGCCAATGAAGAACTACAACAAATATTGAGAGGACAACCCGTTATTTCGAACTTGGAAACTTCTCAGGTACCTTGAGTGAATGTTGATCCCTAACCTTTGACGCAAAATATCATTATGAAGCAAGTGCCCCTACACTTCATGGTTTCGAAAATGGCTCCATACTCGGGACTAGGGGATCCTAAAGCACATCTTAAGGCTTTTGGAAACCAAATGCTAATCTCAGGGGACTCTGACACTGTTCGTTGCAAGATGTTTGTAGGCACTTTCACTGAAACGACCCTACAATGATTCAAAAAAATCCCAAATGACATGATAGACTCATTCCAGACTTTGTCCCAATTGTTCCTCCAACAATTCGCAACAAATCAAGTCAAGCCCCCAAAGCTAGTGGACCTATTTGATATACGCCATAAAGAGGGAGAGTCGCTCCAGGGCTTTCTCAACCGATTTTGTGAGATTGTGGTGAAAATAGATCCTCCGAATGAGGAGATGTTTATGAAAGCTTTTGTAAGGGACTTCAGGCTAATTCCTTCAGTGAATCTTTATTTCGGGATAAGGTTGAGACCATGGCAGAGGTGCGTCGAAGAGCCACCACCCACATGGATGTGGAAGAGACAACGAAGCAAAAAAAGAGCTTAAGAATGACACCCATTCATCAAATCTCAATCTTGAGAGGATGCGCCAAGAAGAGATACGATCCTTCCATCATTTGGAAGAGATGAGCGTCGCTACGTACCACGTGCGACTTCAGGACCTAGTTGTGGGGAGGCATGACTTGCGGGATGAACAAGGACTCTTGGTCCTAACTTCACCATGTCGCAACCAGGATCGCGATGGGGACGACGATTCAAAAAAATTAATATAGTTTTCAAAACAGAGGAGTTGCCACCATAGTTTTTATGAAAAACTATGGAAAAAACCAAAAAATAGGATAAGGCTAGTTCGCGAAAATCGAATTTCAGGTCCGGAAGTCGATTACCTGTGGGGAGGGTATTAGCACCCTCACAATGTCCGTCATAAGACGATACCTTTAATTAAATAAGTGAAATGAGTGCGATTTTCAAAATGTTTATTTTCCAAAAAGAGATAAAAATGTAGATAAAAACAAACAAAAATATTTTTTTTTTATTTTTGGGGCCTGACAAGGATTTGACATTGCTCCTACGTATTTCCATCTGGGATGAAAAATCAGGGTTACGTAGTTCTTTGCTTGAGCGAGTTTGATTGAGTGTTGATTTGTTTTGATTTTTGATTTTTTTATTGTTTTTGTATTTTTTTCCTATTTTTTCTATTTTTTGCGATTTTTTATCAAATAAGGGTATTTTGGTTATTTTTGTGGTTTTCTGGGTTTTTAGATTTTTTGGTGAGTAATGGGTGGTATGAGACAACGGGGCAACAAATATACCATCAATCCACTCAAAAATGCTAGCCAACGTGCCTTGCGCAAGGTTTAGGCTCATATGGGGATACTGTGACTTGCTAAAACTTACAGTATATAAAAAGGTAGCAGCGTACGTGCTTTCCCTTATATAAGAGTTGGAACGAGTCATAGTTCCATGAGGGAGAAGGGTTTGACCATAACTACTTGAAATGATCCCACAAAAGGCAGTGTACATGTCGGAGGTTATCACCTTAAGCGGTATCTGGCTCAGGTCAGATAGATCCGCTGAGGATGGTCTATTCGAGATGCAAACCCTAACCCAAACTATAGACATCCTTTGGGCAGCGTACGTGCCTCTAGAGAGTCCATTTGGATCAAGGTTAGCATCAAGAACAAAACTAGGTTTTGAGATTTAGAAATTTTTAGGAATTGGTGGGGAAAAAGTGTCAATCGGGAAACTTTGAGGCTAGACTTAGGTAGTCAAACAATCACGTAAACAGGAAAACTTTATATGGATTTGAATATTATTCCAAGGGCTTTCCAACGGTCACTCATAGACTCCCAACAAGTTCAAGGATAGGGATAATGAATCTCCCAAACTTGGTCTAGTGATAGATGTGAATTTCTTAACTTAGTCTTTTAAAAGTCTCTCAAAAACAGTTTGAGACCCCAACTTTAGGGTTAAATTTGAAGATCTAAATGGTATCATAAATGCACCTATGGCATACCATTGGAAATATCTCTTCAAGATCTCTCCAACCAGTGTTATTAAATATCCTGTATAACAGTGTTATTAAACATCCGATATAGCGGTGTCATGGCGGAATGCGGTGGCAGTTTTTCAGCCGACCGCCACCAATGACGGTGACGAATCGAATTTTACGTGGCAACCCGTGACTGCCGATTTTCACGTAACATGATGTTAGGACAAATCGGAAAAGGTGGAAAAATGCGCAACAGTGCGTGTTGCGAACACAAATGCGCACCATGCACGGAGCCGTTGAGTGCGTGACGACTACAAATACGCGACGGTTGTAGATGATTGACGATCACGAAGACGCGGCGGACGAAGGTGCGACAGATATAGATGCAACTGCGGAGGAGGTGGCTACCTAACCCTAATTTAAAGTGACAGTGATAGTAAGTGGGCCTTACCCGACCCAATTAATTTAACCTAAAATAGATTAACTTAACCCAAAACAGCTATAATTTTAACAGCTATAATTTAAATTCTAACAGTTATAATTTAAATTTAACTGTTGTAATTTAAATTTAAGCTATAATTTAAAATTTTTTAATTCTTAACTTTTTAATTGAATTGAATTTTTATCCTAGTCAATTAAATATTATATAATTTAACCTACTATTCTCAATTCTTTTATCCCTTTTACCATTCATTACTGACATGGAAGAAGAGTCATATAGTTAAAAGTTTACGACATTTATATTATGTTTTCTGTTTTGTTCTTATATTTTAGACATAATAATATTATTAGTTATGATTGTCTCTTTTATTACTTTTGCAATATAATTATATTTTTGTATTTTTTAAATATTTATATGTATATATTATATTTTTTTCAATCGTAATGCTTCCACCATAACCCGTTATAGTTTTCGTTATAAAGTTATAACGGATTTTTGGGTTCTTCGATATTTTCCGTTATCCGATATCGATAACATTGATTCCAACAAGCACAAATACAATTCTTAAAGATTCTTAGACTGGGAGAAAACTTCCTCGAAAGTTAGGCACTTGAACAACCAAAATTGCCTTCATAACTTAGTTTCTGCAAAAAACCGAGAAACTAGTTTGAGGACAGGTTTTGCGAGCCAAAATTGGGTGCCTTAATGGTATCATAAATGCACTTATGGTAGACCACTATAAAGAGGTAGGAAGACCTTTCCAAAGACTACTCACAAACCCCCCTGAAGGTTTAAGGATAGGGAGAACGAACCCCTTCAAGTTGGCTACTTGACTAACCTCCATAACTTAATTTCTGGAAAACTCAGAAACCAGTTTGGGAACAGGTTTTTCGGAGTGATTATAGGTGACTAAATGGTTTCATAAATGCACCTCCCCTATACAATTGGAAAGAGGGTAGAAAGAGCTTTCTAATGATGGCTTATATATCTCCTAAAGCTTCAAGACTAAGGAGAACGAATCTCCCAAAGTCAGCCTCAAGATAAGGTTTATGATCTTATGTGATGCCCAGAAAATATTCTAAGTTACTCATGCTGAACCCGCATCTTGACACTCATTTTGAGGGATCTAGAGGTTTCATAAATAGGGTTGTGGCATACCACTGGAAAGAGGGTAAACCCAGTTTTCCAATGCAACCCCCAGCTTTTCCTAAAGGTTCTTAGATCCCCTGGAATCTACTCTCAAATTTGGCTACTCAAGCATTGAGCTAGCTGGATTGGTTTTCCGGCGAGTCTCCGGTGACGGAAAAACCTCGCCCCATGGGGTGTCGAACGTTTCTCTCCTCCTTCTCGTCTCAATGAAGGTGAATGGAAGAGAAATGAGGTCTGTGGTGGGAGAAAGTGAGCTCGCAAGGCTCGTCGGTCATCTTCCTCAATGAGACTTGCATCGGCGAGCCTCCGACAAGGCTCAAATAGAGGTAGCTATGGAGGTGCATGGGGGGGGGGGGGGGGGGGGGGGGGGGGGGAGTGTGGAGGTTCTTGGTTATGGTTAAGGGATTTGAAAAGGGTGGTGCCGCTTTTGGTAAGGGTGAAGTGCTGGTTGGTGGTAGTTTTGAGGGAATGTGAGAGTTGTGGCGGTGAAGGATGTGGTGGTTGTGAAATTTGTAGGAAGGTTTGTGGTTCGAAAGTTTGGAGGTGGACGTGGATTTCTTTGGAGGCTCAGTAGAGGTGTCTTGGAGGTAGCAGTGGAGGTGCATGGTGGACGTTCATGGTGGCAGTCGCGGAAGTGTATGGTGGGGGTGTTTTAAGGCTCGTTAGAGGTGCATGGTGGAGAGATGGTGAAAGTGGCACGATTTTCGACATGAGTAGCAGGGATATGTAGACATACGCATGGTGGTTTGAAAACTTGGAGGTGCAACGTGACCTTTTTCCTGAATAAGAGATAAGGTGAAATATGTACGTGAGAGTTTTTTTTTCGTGATTGAGTGAGGGGGAGAAACACATGAACATGCTTTAGACAATCAATAACTAAACACATATAAGCATGGGTATATCATGTAAAAAGAACAAGATTCAACAAACATATGAAAGGAGAAACAATACATGCTTTTTTACCAAGTTTATTATGCACACATGGTATTATCCAGTAAGCCCAATGCTCTCTATCATGAGCCATAACTCAAATAAAGGTGAAGGAGCCTTACCTTCAATTCGTCTGCACGATAAACTTACTCCCCAAAATCCTTCTCCCAAAGGCAACGAAAATGACTTGTGTTCTCCCCCCCTCAACAATGAGTGAATCCTCCAGTAAAAAGAGCAGCTGCCCCCCTAGGGGTTGGAGTGTTGACTTGGTTATGTCCTTGTAGGGGCAGAGTGATTTTGTTAAAATAAGATTGTGCTGGCTGCAAGAGGAAGTATTGCAGGAGCAGTCTTGTTAGGATGAGGTAATGCTGCTGGATGAAGCGTTGTAGAGGAAAGCATTACGCATAGGGAAGCGTGGCACAGAGGGTAGCACGACAGAGGAGAGCAGAAGCGTGCCTAGAGGATCTTGAATATTTGAAGGTGCTTATAGAAATTGAAGGAAGTGAAAAGTGGAAAATGGCCCAAGATGGGGTGTGACCCAAGGGTACAAGAATAGGCTGCACCTCTGCATCCATTTGATTACAATTTTTTTTAATGATATTATTATTACTTATGGGAAATAAAAGAAGAGATAATAAAATTTAATAGCTAAAAATTTTTTGAAACTTATTTTTATCCTAATTTTTTGAAATTATCTCTATTGTTACCCGAACGAAATTGAGTATTGACACACCACATCAAAGAAAGCAATCTTGAAAGACTTACAAATGACTGTTAAACTGAGGTTTCCTGTTCCCACCGACAAGGTATTCGATTTTCACCCCAAATCGTGGTGCGACTTTCATTAGGCGAAAGGGCATGACACTAATAATTGCTACACTTTGACTATGCAACTGACAAAACTACCCAAGATGGGTTTATGAACAAATATTTACAACGAACCCAGAGTGCAAAAGGATGAGGCACAAGGCGATACAGTAGTAGAGCAAAATGAAAGACCCCCTATGGGGGACCTCAACACTATTGCCAGAGGATTTGCAGGTGGGGGTGTAACAAACTCAACAAGGAAAAGGTACTCTCGGGTCCTGGTTACCGTGGCAAAAGCACCCCCAACAGGAGTGGCGGACATAACCTTCTCGGTGTTGGAATTGCTGACGTGGCACCACATGAAGATGACCCTATTGTTCTATCGGTAGTGTTAGTAGGACGGAATGTCCACTAAGTATTAATAGACTAAGACAGATCTGCAAACGTCATGTTTTAGGACAATTTTGTGGGTTGTAGATACCGAAAGAGCAGTTGCAAAGTATGATGGAGTCATGGTGAGATTTTCGGGTGAACAGGTTGAGGTTAGAGGATATGTGGAGTTGAGGACTACGTTTACTGACGGGACTCTCGCCTGAACCATATGGTAAAATACATAGTGGTAAATGCACTTTCCTCTTACAATTTACTTTTGGAACGCCCAAGCTTGAACCGATTAGGAGCGATGTTATCAACATCACATATGAAAATGAAGTTCCCCACAACAGACGAGAGGGTGGTCATCATGAAAGTAGATCAGAAGGTGGCTCGAAAGTGCTATAAAAATAGCTTGCGCAATCGGAAAGGGCCATAGCCCTCCCATGAACTAGGGAAACTAATAGTTTGGAAACCGAGACTGAGCTTCCATATAAGGAGCATGAACTAAAAACTGTGGGAGGAATCAAAGAGGTACAATTACCTGAGGAAAGAATGTTGAGAATTGGAGCTGAGTTAAGTGAGAGAGAATAGGAGAACTGTCTTGCAAAAGTACCTTGATGCTTTCGCATGGACGCCTTCTGACATGCTGGGAATAGATATGGATTTTTTGCGCTACCGTTTAGCCCTGGATCTGAATGCTAAACCAATCAAATAAAGAAGGAGGAAGGTAAATCAAGAGAAGAGGGAGGCTATATGCGAGGAAACCCAGAAACTGGTTAAGGCCAATCATGTTCGGGAGATACAATATCCGAAATGGTTGGTCAACATGGTAATGGTGAAGAAGGCTAACGATAAGTGGAGAATGTGCGTCGACTTTACAAACTTGAACAACGCCTGCCCGAAAGACTCCTACCCTATGAAGCTCGGGCACGGCGGCTAATAGCCGCTTCCCCGCGTCCAACGTGTCGTCGACACATACACTTGTCGTAAACGTGTACGACATCGCACCGTACACAACTTCATGGGCCAGACCCGACGCTTGTTAGTAGATGCATAAAGAGGACACGACAGTGGAGTGGAGAAACAGAGAAGACACAACTGTAAGCAAAAGAAGAAACTACGATGGACGGATAAGCGAAACAGATACCAAAACAAAAAGCTTACACAAATAAATTAAAACCAAAATAAAAAACATTAAAATAAATTAAATCTAAAATGAAAAACATTAAAAGAAATTAAAATGAAATAAAGAAAAACAAATCAACGAACGGAAGCGAAAGAATGCACCCACTAGAAGTCTAGAAGAAAAGAAAGAAAGCTCAATAAGGTGTGAAGACGCGGCAGAAGAACTAAAAAGAAAAAAAAGAAGGCAGTGTATCTGGAAAGAAGAAAGACAATGTATTTGGAAAGAAGAAGGCACAACGTATCCAGGAAAAAACATCTTTTTATAGTTAAATAATATTATATTATAATATTAAAATAATATTATAATATAATATAAGTTTTAAATTTTTTATAATCATTATTAATATAATAATTTATATTAAATTATATTAATAATTACATTAAAAAATATATTACTAATTATATTAAGAATTATATTTCTATAATTTTATAAAAGTTTGTTTTTCTTTTCTTGTTTTTTCCCACATTATTAACTATATTAGTATATTTTAATAAATTTAAATATATATATATATATATATATATATATATATATATATATATATATATATATATATATTATCTTGTCTCCATGTCTTATAATTTTTAATTTAACCATATCTGCAAGTCCGTGTTATATTCGTGTTTGTGTTTGTATCCTGACTTCATAGCTCTTACCCTTTGCCATGTATTGACGCATTGGTGGAAAATGCTTCAGGATGCGCTATGCTTAGCTTTATGGATGCATTCTCAGGATACAATCGAATCTGAATGCATCATTTGGATGAGGAAAAGACCACATTCATGACCTAAACGACCAATTATTGCTACAAAGTAATGTCATTCGCCTTAAGAATGTTGGTGCCACATATTAAAGACTTATGGATAAAATCTTTCAAAGCCAACAACAATTAGACCGAATAAGAAGCTTTGTTAGCATGTATGATATTGGCAAAAGAAATGGGTGTGTGCAAACTAACAGCCAAAAGTGACTCGCAGCTCATAACTGATCAAGTGTCGGGTACCTACCTTGCAAAGGACCCCCAATTGGCAAAATACCTTAGGTACGTGCAATACTTAGCTAATGCTTTTGAGTCATTTGAATTAATGCATGTACCAAGGGAGCAGAATACCCGAGCCGATTTTCTCTCAAAATTGGCTACTTCGGCAAAGGGTGAAAGTCGGTCAGTGATACAGGAAACTCTAAGAACAACAAAAGTCTCTATTGGAACCGAAAATGAAGAAATTGTAAATGTGCTTGTCTTAGAAGGTAGGAAAGATGACAGTTGGATGATGTCTTATGTGCACTACTTAGCAGAAGGCGAGTTACCTCAATATCCGAGAGAGACTAAAGTGGTTAAAAAGAACTCAAAGTGGTACCTCATGATTGATGGATATTTATTTCGGGATGGATTTTCACACCCATTGCTTAAATGCATCTCATCAAAAGAAGCCAACAATGTTATGAATGAGTTGTATGAAAGTACCACAAGAAGTCACATCAGGGGACGAACATTGTCACTTTAGGTAATATGGGTTGGTTACTATTGACCCATTATGAAGGAAGACTGCCAAGAATACACTCGAAAATGTGATCAATACTAGAGACACGACGATTGAATCCATGCGCCAGCGGAAGAATTACACTCCATCATCAGCCCATGACCTTTTCATACATGGGGAATAAACATTCTTGGTTTGTTTCCTTTGGCAACAAGGCAATTGAAGTTCTTGATAGTAGCAATAAAATACTTCACCAAATGGATTAAAGCGGAATCAATTGTCTTCATTTCAGCCTCAAAGGTTCATAATTTTCTGTGGAGGAATATCGTTTGTTGATTTGGTGTGCCAAGGACGCAGATTTCTGATAATGGAACTCAGTTTGCAAGTAGGAAATTGAAGGAGATATTCCAAGAATTAAAGAATGGGCAAGTCTTCACCTTTGTTAAACATCCCCAAACCAACAGACAAGTGGAAGTAGCAAACTGAGTCCTACTTAGGGGAAACAAAAGAAGGCTACATGCTGCCAAGGGTGGATGGTCGAAAGAAGCACAAGGGTGTTGCTATCTTACCATACAACACCTCAATCCACCACACATGAAATGCCTTTTAGCCTAGTTTATAGAATAGATGCATTGATGCCAGTGGAGACAGTGGAGACAGTTGAGACAACATTTCGAGTGATGCATTTAGTCGTCATCATCCAATGAAGGGATTCGTGCCAATTTAGGCATGATTGAAGAACTCAGAGATTGTGCCAAAATTAAAAGTGAAGCTGTGAAGCGTCAGATGGAGATGAAACACCAAAGTAAAGTTCTCCCAAGGCAATTCAAAGAATTTGATTTGGTGATAAGGAGGTCTCAGATGAATACAATGGATAACAAGTTTGCCCCAAAGTGGAGTGGACCATACCGCATAAAGGAAGTGATAGGAAACAAAGCCTACCAATTACTAGACGGAGGAATCATTCCTCAGACATGGAATGTGGCAAGTCTTAAATTTTATTTTAGCTAAATGATATTCTAGTTTGCTTTTATGTTTTACGTTTTTTTGCTTATGAGCAATAAGCTTTGTATTGTTGTAAATATTTCCACACAGGTGACACTCTGTTCCTTTGAGTTTTTTGGTAAATTTTTCTCAAAGGTTTTTAATGAGGTCGTACCTACTAATAAATATCAGTGTTTTCTTCAAAAACAACATTTTTTAAAATGTGCTTTATTGTACAGTAGCCGAAAGGCTCAAATCCAACAGTTGAAAGGCTCAAATACGGTAGCCAAAAGACTCAAATACGGTAGTCGTAAGGCTTGAATACAGTAGTCGAAAGGCTCAATGATCTAGAAGTTGAGAGGCTTAATGATACGGGACATGGAAGACTCAATGATGCAAAAGACGAGAGGCTCAATGATAGAGGACCTAAAAGGCTCAACAAGGCGAAACCCGAGAGATTAAATGACGTGGAAACTTAGCGGCTTATTGATACGAAAGTTAAGCGATTCAAGAATTTGAAGTCTAAATGATTCATCAATGCGGAAGAAGAAGGTCAAGGTAGAAAGCATTAAAGGTGTTAGAGTCAAAGGGGCAAAAACAAAGAAGTATTCGAAGCAAACAAAAACGAAAAACAACAAAGGACATAGTCTTCCAAAAATCCATCTATAAGAAAGCTACATCAAACGGGTATGTAAATCGTATTTTCAAGTATCTTATAATTTTATATGTGAAATTCGGAATTAATAGAAGGCGTAGAAGAAAAGTAAGAAAACATAATAACAAGTTCAAATGCTATAGAATATAAATTGTTTACAAACATCGAAACAAAATATAAATTGTCTACAGATCCAAGTAGTTAACTAAAAAACTTTAGCTATTCTACTATGGCTCCATCCTCAACCACTTTGAGTGGGTCTAAAACTAAAATGTCAAGGTCTGGATGAACAACTTGAAGTTGAGCTAGAGTCCCATCGAACCCTCGTCCATACATAACTGCATTTTCATCCTTTAGGGTCTCTATCTCCCCTAGCTGCTTCTTAATATGAGCCAATAACATTTCTTCCTTGGTGGCATACTCCTCAAATTGTTTCTCTTTAAACTGCCTCTCACTTTCCAACTGGTCCTCCAAATAAAGAATCCTTTTTTTCCAAATCAAATGCCTTATATATTAAAACCTTGTTATGAGAACATACTTGGAGGATATCAGTAGCCTCCTTCTTTAGTTGCTCTGCCTGCAACTAAACAACCACTAACTTCTCCTTCACATCTACCAACTCAGATTGAGCTTTTCCAATTTGAGTGGATAAATTCTTTTCCACCCAAATGTTTTCTTGCACTTTCTTTAAAGAAACACAAGAAATAACAACCATTTTGCAGGCCAACCTCTGGATTTCTTCTTGAAGAGCAAGGAGGCTCTCTTTATTGAGAGTGGTCGTATCTTCCTCTAACAAAAAGTTGCTTATCTAATTATGACGAGCAAAGTTAAAATTTGAATTCCAAAAATTGTTGGCAAACGGGGCAATCGTGGTTCTTGGGCGGTCCGAGAAGGCTAGTGCGGGAGGAACTAACTAAGTAGAAGGTGAAGGAGGAATTTCAACCACTCTCTTTCCCTTCTTTTTGATGAGAGGTTGCTCATCAGAAACTGTCACTTCATGGTCTTCAACAACCCATTTTCGTTTCCCTTTCCCTTCTTCGAATGTTTTTTTACTCGGAGATTGAGAGGGTGCGGTAATGTCTTTTATTTTCTTGCTCACCCTCATTCTTATCAAGGATAGTCATTTTATTTGCTAAGAAAATAAGAAATGATTAAGTGACTAGCTTTAAAATAAAGAATCATACTAAGGGTAAAAAATGATAGCAGTATAATCTTTTAATTCCAAGGCTTGAAATTCAAGCTTAATTAAGGTCCCAGTGCTAAAAGTCACTCCCGATTTCTCCATGAAAGGGCAATTTTTTTCGTTCAACCTCATCAAGTTCATCCAACAATCACACCCCTTGAGGATGAGGGGTCGGGGACCAGTATAAGGAAAACCCATCAAGAAGGGTAGGACATTGCTTAGAGGTACGAATTTTTACAAAATTGGTTTTGATGTTTTTACAGGAAGAACATAAAAGGGTCAAAAGATTACGACCACCTATAGTGCTTATAGAAATCCAAAGTTTATGATTATAAATCCTACTTTCGAAGAAACAAAACAACATATTCGCAGTAGGAACCATGCCAAAATGGCTACACAAAATAAAAAAACCTCTAATAAAAGCCCAACTGTTAGGGGGTGGCTAGGCGGGAGAAATATTAAGTAGGGTCAAAACATATTTCTCGAAATTGTCTAGGGATAATCAGAGACCTTTTTAGTAAAGATAGTGACAGAGAAAAAATAAAAGGAGTTTTCAGTACCCCATTATTATTACAAATCAGTTCATCAGTACCACAAGGAACAATATTAACATCATGTTCGTCACTTTTACTAAAAGCACAAGATTGTCTAAGAGAAGTTATGGATTTAACAGTAGAAAAAGAAGAAGTTTTGAAAAGCATCTCATAATTGGCCTATGGAAATCTATTTCGGTAAACTGCTATATTGGCGGAGGTCAAGAAATAAAAACCTAATAAAACTCAAAGAAGACGGTAATCGCAACGAAAAGCGACAAGCAAGCAAGCAAAATATGGAAACTAACAAGACAATGAACATACCTCTTGGGGAAGAAGGAAAACTAAAAACCCTTGGAACGCTGATGAGCAAAGAGAAACAACAAAGAGAAATGGTACTTAGGCGAAATGAGAAACTTGTAAAGGAAGTTCCTATGACCCAATGAAGTAGTGTAAGCTTTCAAGTAAGGATGACCCACGTCATATCCATAGGTTATGCTAACTTATGAAAAACATGGGAAGTTTAAAGTAAAAGAAACCTAAGGAGCCTCAAAAAACCTTTTTGCCTATTCGGCTTAAGACTGGGGGCTTATGTCCTATCTGGGTTAGGAAGTGAATTTTAGGCCCAAAATAAAATTATGGAGGTACAAAAAGTAATCCACTTATAACTTGGAAATTGTATAAATACTTGCCCATAAGATAAGGGCCAATTAGAAGTCTAATTCAACTATTAAAAAACCACAACCCACATAAACTAACACTCTCCACAACCATATTCAGTATAAGATATTGGCGTATAAAAAAATATCTCAAACCCTAAACCTCAACTGCTACTACAATTATCAATTAAAAGTGTATATTTGTAATGTAAAAAGCAAGTGCATTTACAACATAAAAATGAGAAATAATGAAATGTTTTTAAAATAAAGGAACGTTTGTGTCAAAGACAATTTTAAAAACGAGTATAACTTAAATTTGAGATAAATTTTAAGATGTTTGTGTGATTTAATTTAATCTTGGTTAAACATTAGAAAAACATATATTTAATGTAAATGATTAAATTGAATCCTTTGTACAACTTAAAATATCAAAGTTTTATTTAAAAAGTAGTATACAAGAATTAATTTATTAAAAATATGACATAGTATAGGCGACATATCTATTGAAAGGTTAATAAATTTAACAGTTAGGTCTTATAATATTAATATTTCTTGACGGAGATGTGTTTGATCATATAAAATTTAAGAATACGAGAGTGTGTTTAATAAAATCAATAAACTAATTACTAGTCTATTTAACTAGTTCATAAGAATTTAACTACCATCAAAATGTTTGATAAATAATTAAAGTAAGTTATTTTAAGAGTTTTTTTTATAAGTTACTTTAACTAGCTTTTAGACTGTAATTAGTAGTTTATTTATTTATTTTTCATTATATATTTTAATATATTTTCTTATTATCCTTAATTGATTTTTATCTATTTTTATTTTTTTCTATTAGATAAATATTTATATTAATCATTGCATTATTTTTAATATTTGTTAGATTGTTTTATAATTTTTTTATATATTTCAAGTTAAAAAATATCTGTATTGTAAATTGAAACAACTAATATTAAATTACATTCAATGATATTATGTGAAAATTACACACAATAAAGATTATAAAAAATAAATTTAATGTAACAATTTAAATTGAGAAACAAATAAATAAGTATATTTAATTACAATTACATAATAATATATTTTTTCTAAAAAATATAAATTTTATTTGTATAATTATAATTTTTATGTCACTTTACATTTGACTTATTAGTTAGTTTCACTAAACACTTAAAATAATAAGCTACTAATAAATTCAGAAATGAGATTTTACTCTTAAATAAAAACACGGAAAACACAAAAAAGAAAAAAATACGTGAGAGAGAGAAATTTATAAAATATTAAATATTTATCTGAAAAAGAGATATTAAAAATAATGTAATATAATTGTACTATTCGAAATGTCGACGACAGAAAAAAATTAAAAATAACAAGTTAAATTTTACACTTAGACATTCCGATCAAAATACCAGCAAATTGTCTGACATTTAGTATTATAATTTAATTAAGTAATCATTAACATTAAACGAAACTTAATTCTGAAAGTATGATTAAAAAGATACTTAAAGCTATTTAGACTTTCTCTAATTATTCAGTAAAAACCTTAAACACATATTTTGATATCTTTTAAAGCAACTCGTTTTGCAGTTTATACTTTTTCCGAAGTATTAACTTGAACATGAAGTGTCATCGCAATACCGAAGCTCGAGACCAAAAATTGGAACTAAGATTTGGGACTGATAGGTGAAATAAAGAAGATTTGAAACATGAGTTGTGTAAATTAATCCGATTCTTATCGCTCATATTATTTCGTTTTCAACAGTAGAATTTGAAATCGAAATTTTAGTTTATTTTGCAAAAATTTCATAAACAGTGATATGTTTTTTTTACAAAACTTTTAAACTCTTTTCTATTAGATTTCAATTTTTTATTAAATTTTAATTTATTAATATTTTAGACTATTAAAAGATTTTAATTTTTTATTAAATTTTAATTTGTTAATATTTTAAGACCATGATAATATTTTATGACATTCTAAGATTAAAAGAGAAGTTATATTAACATATTTTTTTATTGTTTTTTTAGACTAATTGTATCTTTATTTTTATTTTAGTATTATTGAAGTATCTATGGTTATGTAGGTTATTTCAGCTCTATTGAAAGTTTTTTCAAATTAATTATAAATGTTAGTTTATTATTGACTATTGAATTTTTATTAAATTGATTGATTACACTGAATTTATATATTGTTATGATAAAAATAAATTTTATTACTTCTTCTAGCTGTGTCCAAAAGTCAGCAGTATTGATACCTCTGTACTGGATAACTCCTCAGAAGGTCCTGAGATGATACAGACATTTTTCTACTGATGATGGTCAGGAAGACCACAATTTCAAGACATCCACGGAAATTTTTTCTCCCTCTCTAATAAAAGTTCCGTCAACAGTATGAACTAATGGATGAAGATTTTTCCACATGGCAACGGTTCATCCGACTTGATCCACTACATGCCAATGAGGACAAATTCTTACTGCAATCTAATATCTTCTTCCTGCACTCTAATATAAAATTTTAATTTCACAACTGACCCTATCCGATTCATATGGGTAAAAAATTAAGAACCAGATAACACTCCCATTCAGTTTACATTTCAAAAAAAATGACAACCGGATGAATATGTCATCCGATTGTCATTTCAAAATAAAATGACAACCGGATGACATCCCCATCCGATTGTCATTTCAAAATAAAATGACAACCGGATGACACCTCCATCCGGTTGTCATTTAAAAAAATTCATTTTATTTGGAAATGACAACAGGATGGCATACTCATCCGGTTGTCATTTTGATTTTGAAATGACAACCGGATGGGGTTGTCATCCGGTTCTCATTTCCAAATCAAAATGAGAACCAGATGGAACCCATCCGGTTTTCATACATCAAATCAGAAAATTCTTCTGTTCGTCGTCGACAACGCCTAAACCCCAAATCAACTACTTTAATCAGCAATATCACTTACTAATTGCTAATAAACACCAAAAATTACTTACTTATTGTTTGTTTGAAGAATTAATCAAAGATTTGGAAATAGATGAAGTTAAAATGAAACCCGGATGAAATGTCATCCGGTTTTTATTTTATTTTGAAATGACAACCGGATGACATACTCATCCGGTTGTTAAATTTTTTAAAAGTGACATCCGGATGGGATGCCATCCGATTTTATTCTTTTTTGACATTATGAACCGGATGGGTATGCTTTTTATATTGGGGTATTTATGAAATTAAAAAATCTGTATTAGGGTGCAGGAAGCGTGTATTAGGGTGCAGGAAGAATTTGTCGCCAATGAGAAATGGATGCTATATGAACATGGACTCACAAGCCCCTTTGTGTGGACTTGAGTAATATTTAGGACATATTGAAAAATAAACAAATAAACATTTTTTTTTTAAAACACAAATTTTATTTATATGATATAATTTATATAATTATATTTTTATGTCACTTTATATTATTAGTTAGTTTTACCAAACACTTAAACTAATAAACTAGTTAATAAACTCAGAACTGAATTAAGAATTTATTAGCTAATTATTAGTTTACTAACTGATTTTGTAAAAGAGACTTTAATCTTAAATAAAAACATGAAAATAATAGTTTCAAACACGTAAAAGTATTATCAAGAGTGATTTACGTTATATTATGAACTATATTTTTTTCTTTTGGTCTTATTATTTGAAATGACTGCGTGACCATGAAAAAACTCACGAAGGATAAAGGAATGAAAAAACTCACGAAGGATAAAGGAAAGAGAAAAAAAAAAAGAACATTCACGTGCCTGAAAGGTCAAAAGGATCTTGGTCAAAAGCTTAAGGGGATGTGTGGACATTTTGGCCTACCATATCCCAACCTTTTGTACTTGCAATAAGTTTGTACTTACAACAAACTTCGTTGTATCTCTCTGGGATTCTTTTTCTCCTTCAAGGCTTCGTTGAGGCAATTCTTTCATATAATATAATTTAAGTGTTCATTTTATACGCTCACTCTAGAACATCGATGGTGTCAAAACATAATTTTTCTTTGTTAAATGAAAAGAATGGGAACATCATAATAAATAGCATTGGTATAATATATGCTATTATCAGCCTAATCTTTCTACCAGGCTGTCATTTGAATTGTGCTAAGACATTGCTAGTTTCAGAGCTCACTCACCTATTGACTCTTTCCAGATCTGCCATTCAGAATGATGTATTTCATTTTAATAGTTGTTTCATGTTCCTCCTTCTAAAAAAACTGTTAATTAGAGATTTGAGCAATCTCACCTTATTGTATCTTTAATGATAAATGTTTAGTCAAAATCTTAATCTCACAAGATCTTACTCTAAAGGAAAAAAAAATTATACAAGATCTTCAATGACAAGAAAATATTTTAAGTTCTTTCTTGATAAAAAAAAAAACCTTCATGAAATGTTGAATAAGAGATCTTCAATAAATTATACAAGATCTTAATAAAATCTTAAGGAATCTTATATCTTATTTAAGACTAATAGACACTAGGAGGTCGACTTCTTTTGTCGCTCAATCACTCAAAGATCCTTAAATTGTGGCATTGAGCTTCCTGAAAAATAGCTAATTGCTATTGCCACAGGACACACACATGCATGTTCATTATAAAGGATAAGATGACAACTGGAGTAATGTAGAAATAAATATTAAAAATGCAGCGATCTTAATAAAAAGAAAGTAAACCAATTTTTTTCCGTCCAAACATTAAGTTCTCAATTCATAAATGACACTAATACCAATGCCAAATAAATTGGAAAGACATTGGCTTACTCATCAAAGTCCGATCCAGATTCAATGCTTAGACTCCATAAAGAAACTAAACACTGTTCTTCAAATGACACTATAAAGCTAACAGACCCTTCACCGTGGTCAATCGATATAGAAGGAATTACTCTTTCTTGGTGTAGTGCCTGACAACAAAGGCCAAGCCCAATATCAGGAGAGGGACCAGAAATTGCAAGATCTTGATCACAACATCTGAACTCTTCTCAGTGTACAGAACTTGCTGAGGGGGAACGTAGGTCCGCTTTAGGGGAACAGTTGATGCATCAATCTCACCAATGTAGTATTTTTCCATCATATCTCTTGCAGAATCACTGTGCCCCACGTCTTCAAAATCATTAGTTGCATCTTTCCCTGTAACCAAAATGTGATAATAATCAATATGGTAACATTTTGGAGCTTTTATTCAGATGATATAAACACACCTGTGGCAGACAACAAAACCTCATCACCTCCGGGATGTTCCTCCATGAAAGGGGTGACATCATAGACCTGATATTGTTGAAACACATTATTTTGTTCAGTGCCAGAAATTAACATCATAACAAAAGTAGAATTCAAGCTGTAGAATTAAAATTCATGTCATTATACATGGGGTTCTGTTCTGCACTCCTTTAGGGGTGTTTGAATAAGTCTCAAAATGGGGCATTACCATCTCAGGTAAAGTTTAACTAGAGAAAAATTGGCTTGCTTTTTCTATAGTTCAGAATAGTGAAAGAGGGATTACTCCTGCCCAATGTCATATGAGCCAGTATTTTGTATAAAGGATGAGTTACAGTGAGGTAACATCAGATTGCATCAAGAGCAACAGGTTTACCATGGCCTTTGACATCTAGGGAAGATCACCCCTCAAAGCGGATATGACTAACATCTTTCTGTTTCAACAGGAACATAACTAACTTGTATAAAAAAGGATGTCTTTTATGTGAGAGTAGTCACTGTCCTTGCTGTAATCTTTGGGAGTTGGAAAGTGACTAAGGAGAAGGAATCATATTCATGAAAGGTATATATGAGAGGCTAATGAATTTCGTCCCCCTTGTTTGGATGCCTAAAATCTTCTTAAGACTCCCAATTTGGGAACTTTAAAATAAACATGAAGATTAATACAGGAGCCTTTTTGAGGGTTGAATGATAATTATTTCTAACTCCAAATATTTTTAGAAACTCCCAAACAAGGAGGCTGGTTAAAAAAAGTTTCCCTTTCACATCACACATCACATCCAAAAATTAAATAAATCAGCAGGTTAATCCAAATTCCAAACCATTCATTCACGCATCAACAGGATTCAAGTGACAAAGCATCTACAGTATAGTGAATATACAAATGGCATGAAAGTAACTACCTACAGATTAAATAGTCTCTTGGTATTTTAATATACATTCCTCTGGCATACTTTTCTTTGACACATTTGGACAAACTAGTATTTTCAGCAGTCTGTGAGATGTCCCACAATCAAAGGCATGGACTCAAAATCACAGTGTGTGATAAGATAACAAGATAATTTCACATAGTAATAGACATGATTAGATATGAGTGTATAAGGGTTGGGTTTGACAAACCCATCACTCAATCCGATCAAAAAGATCTTGGGTTGGTGATCTTGGGTTAGCAAAATCTTCGCCAGATACAATCAAAAGATCTTACGTTAAGTTGAACCAGGTTTTTACATCTTTTATTAGACTCAGTCCAACACAGTTCATCCTTAATCAATCATGTTAGATTGGATTGAGGCATGAATTTAAAAAAAAAAAAAGTCTTTGTTGTTAAAATTTGTAATTTCAAAAGCAATCTTTTAAAAAATAAACTATTATTTAATATTTCAAAAATAAACATTTAATAACAGAACAATGAAGTAAATTTAATAATAGTTATTAACATCATTTAATAATTTTGATCGGATTGTTGGATATTGGATTCATCCACAACTGAGATTAGATCAGATTGGATTGACTCAATTGCAAATACAAGTCAACCCAATTTGGGTTGGATAAGGTAGCCGGATTAATAGACTCAATCAACACCCTTGATTAGAGCTGCCTCACATACTAATAGTGAGGGATGAACAACTCCTTGGGCAGTAACTGTCAATCAGTGACAGAATAATAGTATGACAAATTCTAACGAAACGGATCTGAATAAGAGATGATAGAATGACATATATGCACATCCTTGAACAGAACTTTTGATTTAGTGCTTTTTTATGTGTTATTATTTTAATCTAACATCTACTTAAAGAAGTATAAAGTATGGTTTATCGTCATCTAAGTTGAAATAGATTAATTCATGATGGAATAATTATTCTTTCCCTATCGGGGGTGTTGTCATGTAAATCAATCATTTCTTCGATTCTCAAATCACGGGTTTTCTAGAAAGATATTCACCTTAACAAACCCATTTAGAAATCAATGACAAGCTTACTTTAAGATTTTGTTTCAGTTGATGTTCTATTTTAATTTTAACTGCAGAGATCTCATTTTGTTTCCCATTTTCAAAGATTCAAAGACTCGTATAGGAAGTAGTGGGAATACTAAAAGATTACTTTCATTTAGGTTAGCTTTTCAGTTAACAAAATACAAAATCAGTTGACCTCAACCTACTAAGACACAAACTTTATATTTATGTGAAGAGTCTTTTGTTAGACAGCTGCTCTTAGCAGAGGTAATCACCAACTGCAAACAATTGCACACAAGTGCACAAGCTAGTCATGGGAAAACGGAAAGGAGAAAATAAAATTGACTAGTTCAGTATAACAGGATAAACAGTACATCAGATCAAACACCTTCATCTTAAATCCCAAAAACCTCTTGATTTCATCTTAAACTCGTTGTCTTTACTCCTAGAGAATAAATAATTGAAGCAAATCGAAAATTCTTAAAAGAGAAAGAAACAGACCTTTCCCGAAATGACGAGCCAACAATCCTTGGTCTGGTTGTGCTTTGCAACCTCCTCGAAAGTGTGAAATTTCTGATCTGAAGCCATTGTTCTTTTCACTGCGACCACAAAATCAAAAAAGCAGAGGACCCAGAAGAATTAAAGTCAAACCCACTATTCTATGTTTGTTAAGAGACAATATAATGAGGAGAGGATCTAAAGAATCGGTACAGCAATTGACGAAAACGTGATTGTGATGATAATTTGAAGTGAATCGGTGAGAATAAGTTGATGGCTTCTGACATCAACACTTACCAAAGAAAAGGGTTTGATTCCACTTCTACCCAGAACAGATCCTTCACCACTCACACTTTCTTGTGATGTGTCAAACCACTTTTTCTTTCTCTATATTCGGTCACTGCTCCCATAGTTATATATGCTTTCTTCGAATACTTCGCCGCCAGAATAACCTTCTAGGATCTTTAAATTACAGAATTGACACTTACAAAGAAATTCAATTTCTCATGCTAATAATATAATAATACCTTGAATAAATTGTATGGTCAGTGATTCCCAAGATTTTTCTGGATAAAGATGACCTTATTTGGAAACTTCTAGTACCAATATAGTTGACACGTGATACAATTAGAATTAGGTAACCCTAAATAAGTAGGTAACATAAAAATAAAATAGTGAAATATAAAAATAAAATAAATTGTTCGTTAGATTAATAAATTTTTTTTACAGAATATGAATATAAATAAGTATGATGAATCTTAGACTGTTTTTTTTTTTTTTTAAACATCTTTCAAAAAGATCTTACACGACTTTTTTTATGTCACATTATTTTTATAATTTCAAGTCATATCAGCAATAAATCTGTTATAAAATCTAATATTTAGATTTAAGAAAGTAATTTAAACTCTTAGCCTTATTTTGTCTTCTTTGTCCTCTCTAAACATATCACTTTAATTTCATTTTTGGAACAAACAAAAGGTAACATTTTATTTTCTTTGTTGGGCATAGTAGCTGTACTAGTTTTTGTCTTTATTAGGGTAGAGTATTGAATTTACTCTATTAATTTTTTAAAATAGTAAAGTTTAACTGTATTTCTAAGGTTTGCCTCAAGGAAATTTTCCTTTTCATAAGTACTTTTTTAAAAATGAAATATTTAAAATAATTAGTGTATGTATAACTCATAAATCAGATTTTTAAGAAGTTAATGATGTAATTTAGTAAAACAGGTATTCCTTGTATCATAATTGTACATTTTAATTTTTCAATTTTCAATTAGGTTAATTTCAAATGTTGTACATATGCAATTTTATTAGTTTAAAATTTAATGGTATCAATTGAATATTTCTTATATTTCAATTATTATTTTATCTTTTATTGTAAATTTACATTTTTACAATTTACATTTTTACATTTTTACTACTAAACTCCAATTCCCTGTTTATTAAAACGACTTTAATATTTAATATAAGTTTAAATTTTAAGTTATATTAATTATATAAATTAAAATTTTAACTATTTAAATGTTTTTTATTATTCTTTTAAGGTTGTAAGCTTTATTATTTAGAGTTTATATTATGTAAAGAATGTAATAGTTTAGAAAATATGCGATCTGACTATAAGTTGTACAAGTGAAATGAGTATCTGATTATTATATTATTTAAATTGAAAATAATATATTTATAAAAATAAATAAATAAGTAGTTAGGTCTCATTTCTACTTAAGTCGCCATCTTTTTAAAACCTCTTACTTTTGTTTTCTCTGACTGCTCTTTAAGCCTATGCTTCGTCTCTCATCAGTTTTTCAACAGAGCTCACCGTTGGACTCGTGGCGGAGAACAGAACAAGTCTACCCTATCAGAATCTCCGTTAGAGTAAGTTCGTTTTTTGTCCTCTTTCTTTAGAGCTAGTTTTAGGTTTGCGTTTTTCTCTACCTTCTAAGCTTGCATGTGACATCTGAGATATCACATAGTGTCTCTGTGAGCTCACTTCCCTAGTGTTTTAGTTTAATCATTGATCAGAGGTCATTTGATGTAGATTCGAGTTCTAAGGACCTTAGGCTATTGGAACTGTTAGAGAGAATTTCCACTGTGATTTAGGTAAGGAAAGCTGACTTGCATGTTTCATGATTCCAATTTGTTTGTGAGTTAGGTTTTATCAAAGTGTGTCTCTAAAAATGCATTTGTGATGGTTTCTCTGTTGGCATGAAGCTTAAGTTGAGTTTTGATTATTTATTCATTCTTGTATGTATTATGAGTATGTGGAAATTGATGGAAGTTGAACTTTTGCATAAGAGTCATCTGAGGCATGTGTAGTTGCTCTGTGATAATAAAAACAGCATGAATTGTCTGAGAAGCTACTGTTTTCTGCATAATTCGCCCAGGCGACAGCATCTCGCCCAAGCGAGAATGGTTTTGAGGAGCAAGTATGCTCTTTAGACTGTGGCAAGAAATGTCTCATCCAGGTGAGAAAGTAGTTTCGCCCAAGCGAGGGTACGGTCGCCCAAGTGCGAGAAAAGCTCCTAAGTGTACTCTCTAAAGTGTTTTCGCCCAGGCGAGGAGGTATTCTCGCCCAAGCGAGAGTAATTTTGCTCAGGCGAAAATGGCCATGGAGCCGGAGTACTCTATGGACTATTTTCGCTCAAGCGATAAATTTTTCGCTCGAGCGAGTGGGATTTAACTCGGGTGAAATTATTCTCGCCCAAGCTAAAAAAAAGAATTTTTTTTTGGCTTCTTGTTTCAATTGTTTAATTCTTTTAGATTACAATGTATGGATTTAATATAATAGATTAATTGATACTTTAAATTTAATAATATTAATAGTTTAGTCATTTATTTCATTTATTTGTTTCTTTCATTTTTGGAGATTGAGATTGAAAAGTAAATGAATGATACATGAGAAGATATTTATATTATGTTATGAAACTGATAAAGTGTCCATGAGTTGGTCAAGGTCTAGACATAGTATTTTCAGAAAAGGAAATACCTGTGTCTAGGTCATATAGGATGGACATTGTCTAAGGATCTGATTAACGATTGATATCCTGACTCTACTGGTAATAAGAATCAAATAGATTATTACTAGGTGGTAAGAGTCAAAGGAGATCTAAACTGGATGATTGCAGCTTGGGATATAGTTGGTCAGAAAAGTCTTAGGGGGACTAACCCTATCATACATGATTAAGGATTTATTTGTGTGGAGGCTGCGTGAAATCACAGTTTGGAGATGTATGATATGTGATTATCTCGAGGTCTATTCAATGCACGAGTCCTCTGAAAATAGAGTCAAGTCTGTAGTGTGTTAGTTTCTTATATTGTGATAATACACGAAATTGAATGTTTTTGATTTGTTAAAGCTTACCTTTTGTTATGTCTGATCGTGTGTCTTGACACGGGAGCACATGGTGCTGCAGATGGATCTTTGGATTGATCATCTAGGTTGAGGGATGTTGTTAGAAATAGTATTATATTTTAAAAAACTTGTATCTCATATTGTAACCATGTTTTAAGTTTACAGTTCAACATGATTATGTATTTTGATACTGATAAGAACCAAAAGTTGAAGTTTAACCAACATCAAGCACTTGCACAAATAAATAATTCAAATGATGCTTTACAAATTCTAAGTGGACCAATCACTAGGTCAAGGGCCCAAAAACTAAAAGAGGCATTGATTCGGCTGATTCAAGACATTCATTTTACCTGCACAAACAAAATCTAAGATTGAATTGAAACCTAATCACGTTCTTAATTTCGGATGATTAAGAAATAAAATAAAAGAGATTTGGGGTAAAAGCAAATCATTTGAAAACGCATCACCAGATTTAATTTAAGTGTAAATGAGCTATTTTGGGCTTAGGTTAAAATATGAAGAGTCACCCATTATTCCATTATTTTGTGGATGAATTTTAATTTTTTTTTATTTTAATGTATTTTGTTTAATTCTCCATAGGACTAGTCATACTTAGTAAATTGTGTTTTTTTTTCATTTTCCCATTTTATGGAATTAATTAGTCATCTATAAGTGTGCCAAAAAATTGGCTTCTAGGCTAGTGAAGAGTCATGTTAGCTTTTAGAAGCTAACAAAAGTCTATTTAAGTCAAAAACACATGTAAACAACAACTTTGAATTTAAAATACGAATTTGATTCTGAAAATTTCAAAGGGTTTCTCTCTTCATTGGACTTGCAACTTATCAAGGACTGATCATCCTTGTGGCATTTTTCATACTTTAAGGTCTTTTATGTGTTTCTTTTCTGCAAAACAAGAGTTCTGAGTAGATCATCCTAAATCTGAATACTTAAGAATCTTTGGACATTCAACTGATTTTTGGTGTGGGCTGGTTGACATCAGATACCTATTATCTATGGATTAATGTAAATTATGTATCATTATGTTATTTTAATTGTAATAGTAATAGTTTACTTTTGTGTGGGTGTTACAAAGGAATTTTTAATTCAATATATTTTTCTTAGAAAATCTCAATAAACTTTTATGTTGTTAAATGATCTATATTGTTTATTTTTTTAAGTCTTTGATCTTGAATGTAATATTCTGTTTCCAATGAGATTTTGTTTTGAGAACAATCATATTTAATTTGACATACCCTACGGACACATGTTGGAAGAGTAATAGTTAGGCCACGCATTTAATTTTGTCTTTATTGAAAGGCCATTCGCAATTTAATGCTTCAGCCATAGTTGGCCGATAGCTTCAATGCAATCTTTATTAAGAGATGAATTGTCTCTTTTTTTAATTTTTAATTTTTACCATTTTTAGTTTTACACATCACAGTAAGAAAATTAACAAGGAAATGGATAAACAAAGATAAGTTTGGTAAAGATAGATGGAGATATATCCTTCCGAAGAAATTACAAAATTTTGATAATATTATTTTTTGAATTTGAGCTCAATTTGAATGGTACTTATAATAATTGATATAATAATAAATTAATTTGATTTATTGATATGTATTCTCAAACTTAATATTATACATAATTAAATCATAAAATTAAAGAAATATAAATGTAGGTATGTTTCAAACAAACAATATCAATCTAAATGTGATGTGACATGGAATAAAATATCATTTATTAATTTCATTTACAATGACAATTTAGATATTTGAATTTAAAACTTTATGTAAACCACTCAAAATGTTTTATGTTGACATTAGATGTAAATATTATTTGTTAAATCAAAAAATTATACTCTATTCATTTCGAAATAAAAACGGGATATAAACTTTTAAATCTAAATTCATCAAAATATTAACTTAAAACATTAAAGAAAACAATTTATTAAATTAACTTTTAATCAATGAAAGTTTAAACATAGATTTCAATTTCAGTTAAAACACTCAAACTAATATCTCAAAACTGTTCAGTTTTCATTAAACACTGTGTCATTATGTTTGACATTTTTTCTATATCTATTTTACCTAAAAGCTGCAATGACTTGTTTATTTTTTAACTTCAGTTGAGTTTAAAATTAAATTTGGTAGGTATTTAAATATTAGTTAGAAAATTAGGTGTTGAAAAAAAAAAAAAAGGTATTCATTGTAGTTTTTAAGTTACCTGACATTTGAGATAAAAAAAAATGTTTAACATGTTACACAATCTTTAATAAAAAGTGAAAACTAGTTTAAATATTACTATTGAAAATTAATCACATCTTTAATTTTGTAACTGTAATTGAAACACACTTTTTATCATCTTTAACTAATGAAATGAGTTTCATTATATTTTATAAAAATATATTTATGTTTAGATAATATTATTTTGACCAAAATATAAATGGTCTATTTATCAAAAAATAAGTTGAAAGTCAGTTTTTAGATAATAAATTAACTTTTATATGATAAGTTTAGTTATACCCAATAAGTTAATAAGTTAGTACCTTATAAGTTATTATTTAATAAATTAACTTATCATATTAAAAATGTTTCGTAAATTAATTGAAATTAATTGGTAAATAAATAACATAAAAAATATAATTATATAAATTTTATTATATAAATAAAATTAATGTTTTCAAATAAAAATATATTACTTTGTAATGATAATTTATATTTTTTAAATGATTAAAATTTTCAACATTTCTATTCACTTTTAAAAGTTGTAATTTTCTTTATTGAAATAAGTCAGTTTATTTAAATGAGTTGATAAAATAAATATTAACAAAATTAATTTTATTTATTTATTATTTATTTAGTATTTCTTGATTAAAATTACTTATACTAAATTTGTCTTTTACAATATTTTATTGTGTGTAATTTCTACATACATGTAAAATATTTTAAATATTTTATTAAATATTTCATCATGTAATGAAATATTTATCTTTTGCTAATTTATAATGTTAAATCTTATTTTTGATTTGAACTACATGAAAAAAATTAAAAAATAACTCAAAAAATATTAAAAGTACTACAATAATTAGTTATGTATTTAAAATTTGAACATATAAAATAAAATTAAGAGAAACTTTGTGAAGATCATATAAAATAAAATATTATATTATTATTTAGTTGATTTTATAAATTGGATAGTTGAGTAGTTCATGTTTACAAAACTTTTATCTTTATCACCATTTTTTCTATGTTCTATTTAAGATAATCGTACTAAAACTCTATTGATTTATACATTTGGAAAAAACAACAAAAACCTAATGAAGAAAGGAGAAATTATACTCAATCATTTTTTGTGAATAAATAAATTAAATTCAATTTATTTTTAAGTGTTTCTCTAGGACGAAATTTTGTTTTATGAGGATTTTTCTAATTGGATTATGTTTGTGGGGTAATGCTAGTCAGATTTTGAAATAAAGGGGAGTTAAGGTTTGGATCACACCATTCAACAGAATCTAGGTTAAAGAAGTTAACATTCAAATATACTAACTATACTAACTAGGATGTATGATATGCAATTGCCATAATGATTGTAATGTGTTATGTTTATTTCAAACCTCGTTTTTTATTGTTTTGGATGTTTAAGTAATAGTTTGATTGTTTGTTGGTGATATAAAAGGCGAAACACTTGCTTGTCGAGGTGAAAATGGAGCTTTCCTCCATGGGAAGGTTCACTTCAAGTCTATTTTTGTTGATATGTGCAATTTTTGCTCAAGCAAAAGTTTGGCAGTGTTAATATGACTTAAGGAGGTGCAAATTTTAATCAAACAAGTAATTTCTCATAAGCAAAAAAAGATATAGAATAGATTTTTTTTGTCTCGAGCCTAGTGTAGCTCAAGTGGAAATTTGTAGCTCAAGTGAAAATAGACAGCTCAAGTGAAAATAGTTTAATAGAGAAAAAATCAATTTGGATCAATTTTTGCTAAATGATCAGACGTTGCTCTCAAGAAAAAATCAACCAAAATTGTTGGTTGTTTATAAACATCACTCAAGATAAAACTAAGAAGAATTGAGTAGTTATGAACATGCCTTTTAAGGTAAGTAATGTGAGGTTGAGTATAGTAAGAGATCAATGCCTATAATCTACTACTTGTGTGTTAGGTCGATTAGAGTCAAGGTTGGTTCCCATAATCTACTACTTATGTGTTTGGTCAAGTAGAGTCAAAGTTGGTTGGTATAATCTATTGAGGCATGTTGATGTGTTGTTTGGTACCTAGGAAGGTATAACTTGCATTTAGTGTGATGAGCTATACTAGGGTGAATTTAATAAAATAACATGTTTCACTAGTAGCCCTAAACTAAGGTGTCAGGTGTGAATAGCCGATGAAGGGATACTGAAGGCATATCTTGAGGCTACAGTGATGTAGACCAGATTGGGAGGTAGGATCAAGAGTAATCCTACCTTGTGGGTAGGATATTTAAGTTGATAGTGGTATGACAGAGTGACTCACTACAGTATAACCCACATATGTTAATCTCTTAGTTCAGACATAACAACCATCTCTTAAGAAAGATGTTTCGATTATATATTATTAGTATATATGATGTGATAAATATACATGAAAATGATATGATTATGTGTATTTACATAATGATATTACTTGTGAATTGTTATTTTTGAATAAGCTTTCCTTATACTGTCTTTCGCTTGACCATATTATTTTACATTTAGATAGATATGATGACAAATGAGAGAGATGTTCTTAAATCTCAAAGATGAGTTAGAAAATGGAATAACATTATAGTACATATACATCTATAATTTGATATATAGTTTTGTATTTCATAATAAAATCTCATATAGGTTTTTTTTTAAATACAATTTATATATAGTTTATACATTATTATCAATTAATGCAGATTATTATTAACTATTTCTATTATAGTTACATTAAAAATATAAAAAAATAATAATGAAAAAATCAAGTAAATTGCAAGCTAACAATTAACTCAAATACCTCATAATTTATAAGTTAAAACCTTTTAAAATAAAATACTCTTAAATACATTACACTTTTATATTTATCAAACTAATTTAATTAGTCAATTGATTAATAACTAGCTTATTGACCTGAATTATAATATTATACATCATTCTACTATTCATAATACTTAATTATGTTTTGAATATAATTACTATTGAAAAGCAATGTCAGTAAAAAAAAACATATTAACACTTAAAAGTGTAAATAAATGTATTTAAAAGGTTAATTTTAAATTTTAAATAGAAATTCATAAATTTTAGACCGTACTTTTTGAGATTTATTTATTTTGTTATTTTTATTATAAAGTATGAATTAACCACATGTTTAGTTCAGTCCTTTAAAAAAAACAGAGTTTTCCACGTTAAATTAGTTTTGACAACAAAAATACCTATTGTTATGCATTCATTCAACGACATAATTTTTTTTCTAAAAAATAAAGAACAAAAAATTTATTGATTAAAAACTAAACTAAAGTTTCATATTATGTCAAATAATATAAGTTATTTTCCTTTTATATTTTGCTTAACTCAGAAAAAAATTATTATAATGCACATAATCGCGTCTCTAATTGCAATTAACAAAATCATTTTAAACGAGAATTTACATAACTTCTGAAAGTCTAAATCCATTATTCACTCTTTTGAAAGGAGTCAAAATATGAGTCTAAAGAAGAAAAATGAAAACTTTAGTAAAAAATGAGAAAGAAAAGAAAATAGTTCACAATTACCACAAAAACATTGGGCTAGTCAATGTTTTCAAACTAATCAAATCAAAAGTTTGAAAAGAAAAAGGCTGCTTGAGTATTCAAATACAATAGAAACAAGTTTTCTTGTAAATAATAGAAGAAAAAAAAAAACCTTTTTGGATTGCGTCTAATATTCCCAAACCCTCGTCATCTCTATTTGAAACACCAGATTTAGAATTGCATTAATTGATTTTGCGTGTTAAAGTAGTCTGAAGAAAATCTTAATAGTGCACGAAATTCTTTATGATTTTTTATTTTGGATTTCATCAGATGGGACCATCAATGGCAAAGCAAGCCCACACACAAACAAATATAAAATGATTAAAATCAAAACAGCCCCTGGTTTTGTGATGGGTTCTTTTAATTAAAAATAATAATCATGTGAGTGGTAGTCTCTTAATTATTATTTTTTTAATTGTAGAAACCAAATCTTTAATTAGATAGATTCTTAGTAACATGCTTTCTTCCACTTAAGAAAACAAATTTTGTGTATACACTAATTCTTTCAAAATAAAAATGCTAATTTTCAAGTAAAATTTGACAAAATTTTTATCTTCAATAAATGTTCCTTATAAGAGTTTTGAAAGTTATTTCTTGTTATATGTACATTACTTTTTCTGGTCCTTATATTGTAATAACATTTCTCTAAAAATAGATACTCTTCGTTTCAAGAAATCTTAAGAAATAGACACTTTTACATTTTCTTAGTTTTACTTAATTATGTTTCAAATACATATTTTTATAATATATTTAACTGTACTTGTGAATTTGTATTTTTATTCTAAAGGAACATTTTATCTTAAGTAAAAATAATTCAGTGACATATAAAATCTTTCTATTTTCTTAAATTTAATTTTTTCAATATAAAAAGAACTTATTGAGAAAATATATAAAAGTGTAAGGTTTTTAAGTTTTTTAAATTCTTTGTCGTTAAAATAAAATGAAATGTATATTTCTTAAAAATGATATAACACCTTAAAGACTAAAAGAATATTACAAGCACTATAAAAATGGTTTAACTATTAGGAATTGACTATGAGTTAAAAGTTTCATATTAGATAAAAATTACTAAAATAAATTATTGATAAGTAAAAAGATTTATAAATCTATTATTATTAAATTTTGGGTTAAAAATATTATTTTATTCTTTTATATATAAATTTGTTCATAAAGAACTCAATATTAACAAATCTTTATAAAAAAATTTAAAAAATTCAAAATACTTATTTAGTTTCGAAAAAAATAATGAAACCACTATTATTTTTCACTTAATTTATTTTTTTCTATCTATTTTGATATTCTTTAGTAAATGAGTGGACTACATAACTTTTATTTTTTTATTTCTCGTATATTTATATTCTACCAAGCAATTAAACATTAAATTATAATTCTTATGTGTTTTTTTTCCTCAACTAATTTCTTCTTTATTTTCATTATTTTTAAAACCAACCATTCCCATCCTGGAGTCAATTCAATTATAAATGTGCAATCATTGCATGACAATGAAGGCACAGTTTTCCTAATTTCCTTTTTTTTCTGAAAGCAAAATGGGAATATTATTTCTAAAATTGCATGACCACAAGATATGGAAATGTCAGATATAATTATATAATATGAAAAAAATGTAGCATTGCCCCATCTCTGTAGGGTATGTCAGTGGGCATTGCATGATTGAGTTTTACCATGAGGTGCAATTAATTTTTTTTTAACAAAAATACCATATTTAAAAAAATTATTGAAACGGGGTAACTCGTATTTACACAAAGTATTTTAAAAAAGTATGTTAAATTATACAGTCAAATTTTATTTTATTTTATTTTTTATATATTTCCCAATACTACTTCACGAATAACTGTTTCTTTTAATCAGCAACTACATGAATAACTGTGAAATAGAATTTTGATTGACAATTAACAGCTCTAATATTTTTATATTTTAACTTTTACATATATTCTTTTAATTTATTAAATAGCAGCTATTTTTTTAATTGCTTATTTTGGGGTAAATTTTTTAAATAAAATATTTTAGAAATTGAATAAATTTTGATAAACTTAAAAAGAAAAAAATACTAGAAAGTAATCAACAATATATTAAATAGATTAAAATAAAATTATTTATGGAACCTCGTTCCACACTTTGATATTTTAATATCTGATTTGGTCAACTACTACTAGCATCTACAGTAAACATCTAAATAAACCCAAAACATATTTTAAATGCAGACTGAATGTGACCAATACAGTAATTATTTATACAAATAATGAATTATCTAAACCAACCTTTTCATATATTATCTTCTCTAATATTTTATATAAATTAACATGTTTTACTAATCAAAATAAACTCATTAAAAATGCTATATTTAATAATGAGTTACTAATCAAAATTATTTTAATTATGAAGTCAAATTTAATAAAATAATCCCAGCCTAAAAAAAAATATATATATATATATATATATATATATATATATATATATATATATCAAAAAAATTTAATTATCTTTTTAATAGATATTTACATACATTATAACAAATATTAAATTAATTTCATTTCATGTATTGCTTTATCGACATAGAACTTTTTACCTGGTAGTATATTTGCTCATATAAAAATATGATTAAAATAAAATATAAATATAAATTATTCAACGAAACGATAAATGAGTAATTTAAAAATTTTCATAATAGAAAACAATAATTTATTATATATAATTAAATTCATACATTTCATATTGACCGATTACATCTCCAACAACACTAAATACATAATCATTCATACATCACTAATTTAAATGTTTTATTTATCTCATGCAAAAATAGATAAATATCACTCTTACATCACATCAATATCATATTTGTCTTTTTAACACTTGATAAAAGCAAAAGACATTATCTATGTCATATGGTAAATTTCAATGACTTATAAGACTCAATTATATTTAAATCACATACCAAATTATAAAACCTTCATATCCTTAGTAAACATTATATCCACGTCATGTCATCAATCTTAAATCACAAAAATTTACATTTCAAAATTCATCATTCACAATAATATTTTCTACGTAATATAGTTCATCTAATAAAATTTAACAAATCATTAACAAATCAATTAAAATTTATATTTTATGTAAACTATTAAGGCAAAATCCAGTACTCTAAGGTTTTAGTTTGTGTTTCAAAACAACTAAGTGTAAAACACGATCACACTTTGTCTATAAGACGATATAAACAACAAATAATATAAGATTCAAGTGTTTTATTTGACAGATAATACAATATCATGTAAGACAATATCATGTAAACTATTAGTCTGATAAATTGCATATAAGATCAGATGAAACGTGCATTAAACAAATCTTGTACTTAAATTAAATACCATATGCTTATGGTATGTGTGTAGGGAATGTCTATCCACCAAAGAGATCTATTTGAATTCATAAATTAAAAATCTATCTAGACGTGAGCCAAAATTGTTTTCTTTATCAACTTTTCGACATAAAGAGATTGTTAACTGTGACCAAGTTATATAACTTATACAAAAGGTGTTAGCACCAGTGAGTTGCTATGAAGATTTGATGAAAAGCCAATCATGTGATGAAGTTCAAGACCTTGTGATCATATGTGGACATCATGGAGTTTGCATGAAGATTGAAAGAGCTCGGTCTAGAACTTAGGATTGTGTGTTGTGTGTCAAGTTTGAGTTCAAATCAGTGATGCATGTAATCTTAATCAAGGATAAGCTTCATAAGTGCTTTCTGATCTAACAAAGGATTTGAGAAATCATTAAAATCAGAACTTGCATTTTGAATAACTGTTTTAACTAACTCGAGAAAAACAATCGACTGTTTGACAAAACAATCGATTGAATTTTAAGACAGTTGTCTATAAATAGTTGGCGCATTTTTGAAAACATATATGAAATCATTCTAAACATTTTCTAAGCAAGAACTATGAGTTTTCAAAGAGAGAAAAGTGTCTTCTTGTCTAGTGATCAAGATCATTTAAACTCTTTCATCAAGAATTATTTTTTGAATATTGCTAGAGCTTTGAATTGATTGGGACTGATACATTACTGATCTGATCATCAGACTAAGCCTTCTAAACCCTTTGTTCATTACTTTTGTAATATGTTGTATAGAAGTGATTGTGTTGTTGTGTTAGTGATAAATCTTTCATTGTATTGGATTCTTTTCTGTTGTAAGTTACCTGGTGTGGTAATTCTGTGTGTACAATGGGTTATGTACAGTTTGTAACTTGCTAAGGGATAAGTAAGGGGCATTCTAGAATATATAGTGGAGTCTGTATAGTTCCAGATTCTGCTGTAGGTTTTAGTAAAGGGTTTGTTGCAAGGATCAGTGTATTCTTGCGGGTTGCAAGTGATTGAATTGTTGTAAACTGATCTGGTTTGATCTTTTATAGTGAAAATCCTTACTGTGGAGTAAGAAACTGGACATAGCCCTTGAGGAAGGGTGAACCAAGATAAATCTGTGTGTTCTTACTATTTCTTGCTCACTTCTTTATAATTCTTGTTGTTTTTCTTGATTTTTCAGAATATGTTAAAACTTGTTAATTAAATAGATTGCTCAACAGTCTGGAAACAACATTTTAAGTAACTTTTGAAAACATATATTCTGTTTGAATACAGTCTACTCTAGTTATTTCTGAATCTGTTCAATAACCAGATTACTCATTTTTTGTAAATCAACAATTTCGTAATTCACTGTTCATTAATGTTTTTCCAAAAAAGTTGATTTTTCACAATTATTGGTTAAAAATTGTTTTCATACATTAAACATAGTTTGTATTGTTTGATAAAAGTTTCTTTAATCAGTAATTCATTACAAACTTAGATTTGATCTAATTCTTTGATTTCTTGAATTAATCTTTAAGAACTGGTTTTACTGCACATTATATTTTTCCAAAACTTGCTTTACAGTATATTGTTTTCTTTCTAAAATTAATATTTGTTTCTAGTTTACTGATTCTGAGTGATTGTTATTATTCTAGAATAATTCTGGACCCTTGCTGTTTGCCTTTTTTTTATTTCACCTTCATAGTTTCTTTAAATATTTTTTATTTCTCACATTGAAAAGTACATTTGCAAAAAATTTTAAAGGTGTTCAATTCACCCCCCTCTTGAACTTGGCTAAAGCTTATTTTACAGAAGGCACATCAGTCATAAAATTATGCAAAAAAACTACACTACCTAGGGAGACAAGCATTGTTAGTGATCAAGAACGTTGTAAAGAAAAAAGAGCAAAGATTGAGACAACATTAAAGACAACAATCATCATAAAGCTTGTTAGATACAAAATGGACAATGTATATAAGAAAAAAATTCTTAATGGTTATCAACAATCATCCAATGATTACCTTCTTCAAAAAAAAAAAAAAAACAAAAAAAAAGAAAAAAAAAAAAAAA
>Ga0209489_101065_pt1 | contig 55774 bp, 33 predicted proteins | sample SiratrowhiteBW_FD_187527 | JGI IMG/M metagenome (GOLD analysis project Ga0209489, IMG submission 187527) | Root nodule microbial communities of legume samples collected from California, USA - Siratro white BW (SPAdes) (version 2) | ecosystem: Host-associated > Plants > Roots > Nodule | place... | reverse complement strand
TTTAAAAAAAAAAAAAAAAATAAGTAAAATTTGTTGTAATAGTAAAATGAATACAAAGGAATTTGGCTTGCTCCTTTTTTATTTTTTCTAATATTTGAAGTATGCTATATTGATATGAACGCAAATGTAATTAAAATTAAAATTTGTTTAATGATGTTTTCGCATACTTATTAATAAAATAATAAATAGATGTAACTTGAAAAAGAAGTTTAGTTTATGTTATTTTCTATAGAAGTTAATTAGTTTATCCAACGAAAACCAAATTCATTTTGTTAGAGACATGCAAAAACGCACTAGGTTTTGTAGTGTTCTATTGCCGTGGTGAATCATATATGATATCTGTAGCGAGACTTTTTCAGTTTGAGAGATGGGCATGTAATGGTTAAGCTTTTCTCATAACTCAATAGTAATTTAGGACAGCTTTAGATTTAAAGAAAACTGACCATCAATACCATTTCTTTGTATTGACATACAGGCAGAAATGACTCCGTTTTAACTTGGTCCAGCCGTTTGAAAATCATAAAAGGGGTAGCTAGGGGTTTAGCCTACCTCTATGAAAACTTTCCTGGGAAAAGCCTACCTCATGGTCATCTCAAGTCCTCTAATGTGGTGCTGGATCATTCATTTGAGCCACAGTTGACTGAGTATGGCCTTGTGGAAGTGATGAGTAAGAGCCATGCTCAGAAGTTCATGGCAGCCTACAAGGCCCCAGAGGTCAGCAAATTTGGTAGACCAAATGTGAAAAGTGATGTGTGGTGTCTGGGGATCCTCATTCTGGAGCTGCTGACAGGGAAATTCCCAGCAAATTATCTGAGACATGGGAAGGGAGGGAATAATGCTGACTTGGCAACATGGGTGGATTCAGTTGTGAGGGAAGAGTGGACTGGTGAGGTGTTTGACAAGGACATCTTGGGAACTAGGAATGGGGAGGGTGAGATGCTGAAGCTTCTGAGGATTGGGATGTTCTGCTGCAAATGGAGTGTGGAGAACAGGTGGGATTGGAGGGAGGCAGTGGCCAAGATTGAGGAGGTAAAGGAGAAGGATGGTGAGGATGATTATTCTTCTTATTATGTCAGTGAAGGGGATTTGAATTCAAGGACTATGACTGAAGATGAGTTCTCTTTCTCTGTCACTAATTGATCAGTTTCATGTCACATTTACAACATTGCCTTGAGGTTACATTACAGTTGGGTTTGTACGTAGTCATTGAGATACTGATTATGGTCATTGAGGCCTTAAAAGTTGGTTTTATATTTGCACAAAATGTCAAATACGTTTTACAATTATTATAACTACTAATATTTCCTTCCTTTATAATTTTCTACGTATTTTTACTTAACTTTAGACTTTGTGCCAATTTCATGAATAATAAGATTTATGTTGGTTAGTGATATGATTGAAGGCAGGAGAGTAATGTAATTCAAGAGTACTTGTTAGCTGTTGAAAAGTTAGATATTTCCCTTTTGTTATAGAAGTTGTTAGCTTCTTTAGAAGTTAGCTACAAATATGGCAAATAGTTTTTGGGGTTTTTTTAACGAAACTGATGCAGATTTAAGCGGTAAATACAGATATGGGCAGAATTTAAAAAAATTACAGGATTGGATAAGTTGTTTGAAGATACGACTTTAGGATGAAGAAGTCGTGCTAGAAAGCATGACTTCAGTTTGTAGTTTTTATTTTTGTCGCATATGAAGTTGTGTGGGTGGGGACAAGATGACTTCATTAATTTTTTTTCACGTAGTTTTAAGTCGTCCTAGTAAACGTTTAGGCAATTTGGGTTACACCAACCTATTTATGTTGACCCGTTAAACTTAGATGATGTTCATAAACATGACATGCGAGAAAGAACATGTAGATATTGGCCCCACTATCATGAAAAGTGGATCACCATGTGGAATGATCGACAGACCAACCTAAATTCAGGGGCAGTAGTTTGGTGGAAACGGTCATTTGCATGACATTAAAAAGCAATGGTACATCTCACGTACTATCTAATATATAACCCCTCAACAAACATCAATATCCGATGAAGATGTAAGTTCATTTCTTATTAAATAGCATATTGTAATTATTAATCACAATTAACTAATTATATCGTTTATCACAGTATGACATGTTCCCCCAACCTTAACAAAGTCAATCGCAACCGACTTAAAACTGCAGAAAAAAAAAGAATTTAATGAAGAAGTCATGCTTCCTAACACGACTTATCACTATGTAAAAAAATTAATAAAGAAGTCATGCTTCCTAGCACGACTTCTAACTAAAAAAATTGAATCATCTCGTCCTTGCCCACACGACTTCATATGCGACAAAAAAAAAAAAATAGTTACAAACTGAAGTCATGCTTCCTAGAACGACTTCTTCATCCTAAATTCGTATCCCTAAGCACGACTTACCCAATTATGTAACTTTTTTAAAATTCTGCCCATATTTGTATTTACCGCTTAAATTTGCACCAGTTTCGTAAAAAAAAAACCTACTTTTTGGATGCAGGCATTTATTAATCTATATAAACTCTCTAGGACATTTTCTTTTATAAGGATCCCCTTCCACATATTTTCTTTTCTTTTAATTCCTATAACTAACCACATCAATTGGTATTAGTCGCACTAGTAGAAAAACTACATTTACAACTAGATAAAACAACGGTTAAAACGCAACTATAGTAAACAAAAACATGGGGCATTTTTGAAATTATGTGGAAAGATATTACAACGGTGGAGCTCCCAACCACTGTTGTATCTCCCTACTATAGCAGTTGCTAACCGCTATAGTATCCACCGATTTAATCCTTGCACACTGTTTTTAACCTAATTTTTTCATTGCTTTCTTTCACTATTTGTTTTACCCTCTCGTGCCGCTATCACTCTTGATGGAGAGGCTCCTTGGCGCTTTAGCTTGTAGCTCACGCTCGAATGGATGAAGAGCATGTTCAAGCCATTTGCACCGAACACATTGGATGGAAGGAGCTCCTCATGATGCGAAAGCAATGGATGTTGAGGAATTCACCACGGAAGGAAGCGTGCAAAGGAAGTTTGATACGATTTTGGTGAAGAAGATAGTGAAAGCCTTGAAGGAGGTTAGGCCAACCTTCAAGAGAGAGCTTCTAGCTTCTAGGAGAAGAAACTCAATGTGAAATTTGAGGCAATGCTGAAAATTTGGCAGCATTTCATTACTCAAATCAAGTCTACAAGAGAGGTTCCTAGACCTCTTATTTATAGAAGAAAGGATGAGCTACTTAGCTTCCCATACAAGCTATCTAGGTATGGTATGGGAGAGCTAGGTCTAGAAACCCTAGCTTATAAGACAAGCTTCTAACCCTGGCTTATAAGACAAGCTTCTAACCCTAGCTTCTATGACAAGCTTCCCAAACCTAGCTTGCACTCCAAGGCTTTCACAAGGTGGTGACAAGTGACACAAGGAGTGAGCTCCTTATGCTACTTGGACTCCTTGATCAAGCCCAACATTATTTATGGACCTCAAGGCCTAAACTTACACTACATGGCCCAAAAAATATAAGGCCTAAATTTATTCTACTTGGCCCAAATATAAGGCCCAAATTATTTTAAACTATTCTAAACAATTTATACAAATTAGAGGACTTCTCCTTAATACTCTATTTTCTCCATAAGGATTTCTTCATGTTTGTATTTGGGCCTAAGCAGCTGATTAAAAGCCCAAATAGGATGAGATGGGCCCAATCTTCTAGAAAGCGCTTAATTCTCCCTTTGGCTCTTTGTCCTCTTTATTCATTGATTAATGTCATTAGGGCGTACTCTATCATCCCCTCCCTCTTGAAAGGGATCTGTCCTTAGGTCTTACAATGTGTTGCGGACATAAACTTTATTATTGTTGATTTATTCACGAATTCCTCCAGGATCAAACACCATCCTGAAAAAACATGAAAATAGTAAAACAAATGACATTTTCTCATAACATTTAAAAATGCAAATGAAAAGAACTTGTCTTCCCAGGTTAATGTACCCTTTACCTGATGTTAAACCTGGATAGATGATCTGTAGGATACTTTTATTTTTAATTTTTGAATATTTTTATACCCTATGAGTTTGCCTAATATTTTGATCTTCTTGTTTAATTTCAAGCAACTCACAAGGTTTTTCTATGAGTGAGGTTTTTGTGCCAATGTCTAGCTCTGCCCCAAACAAAGATTGTTCTACAAATATATCCTCACTAAATTTTTCTGTGTAAGAGGAGTTTGTGTTGATATCCCTATGGTTCTCTTCAACTAACTCCTCACAAGATTTTTCTATGGAAGAGGAGTCAACATCTATTTCAGCTCCAAACAAATGTTCACTCAACTTCTCACAAAATGGTTCTAAAGAAGAGGATTTTATATCAATGTTTGGTTCAGCTCTAGACAAACATTTGTCTTGTCTTTGTTGTTCTTTGCTCTCTCGTCTTTCTTTCTGCTCTTTTTCTTTTCTCTCTTCCTTGTGAATCATTCTATTTAATTTTTCTTCTATAAGCTCTATCCCTTTAAATTCATAACCTAAGTGAGCTAGATGTTTTTCTAGTCTTTTTATTCTTTCTATCTTTTTCTTCTCCTCTTCTCTCTTACCACTCTCTTGAACTATGGCTTTGGTGGGATTCTCTCTTGGTTTTTCGCTTAAAGATTTTCCCTCCCTCTCATAGTTAGTCTTGGAATAAGAGTTAGAGTAGGAACTTCGACTTGTGCCTTTTCTCAAAACTTGTTGTTCAACCTTTATACAAATTTGCACTAAGTCATGGAAATCCCTATAAGGTAGAAGTTCTACTTTATCACTTATTTCTAAACTCAATCCACTTAAAAATCTAGCCACAGTTACATTTTTATGTTCTCTAATTCCTGCCCTCATCATATACAATTCCATTTTCTGCCTATACTGTTCAATACTCGTGTTTTTTTTTATTAAGCCTGTGAAGTTTGTCCATGAGTTCACTATGATAGTATGAAGGAATATGTCTTCTTCTAAAGGCACTCTTAAGATCATTCCATTATGCTATGCCCGGTTCATGATGAAGAAGTCTATCCCTTACTAAGGCAGTCCACCAATACAACGCATGACCTTGGAAACTAAGAGTAGCGAGGGGAACTTTCCTTTCTTCACTCACATTAAAACACTCAAACAATTGTTCCACCTTCATTTCCCAATTCAAGAATATATTTATATCATTAGTACCATGAAAATGAGGAACATCTACTCTAGTTTCTTTAGGTTTTCTTTCTTTCTTGGGGTGGTGATAAGGGTCAGGTTGATTGTGATCAGTTGCTTCCGCTTGGGTTTTTCATCCTCACTATAAGAATAATTATTATTTTTTTATGAACTAGTTTTCGATTTATATTGGTGATCCTTCTTCTTTAAGGTCTTTAACTCTTCCGCCATAATAGCAAATTGTACATCAGTGTTTATTTTCAGAATTTGAAATTCTTCCACATTTTTTTTCAAAAATCTGATGTATTGTCCTGAGACTCATTGCCACTATCGTGAAAGGAATGTTGAGACATCTTAAATTTTGTGAAGAAGTGCTCTCAAGATAAGACAAACTAGTCTATCACACTAGGGGGTCTCCCAGGAAAGTGAGGTGCGTCACTTGGACAACTTAAGTACCAAGACTTTCCTTAGCCAGAGCCTTGCCCAATGTACCTTTCCAATTGTTCTTACAATGAGACCACTAAGTCACAAACAAAGGCGACTCAATGAAAATAAAACTAGTCAGCTTGCACAATTGAAAGAAACAAAAGAAATAAAACTAATGCTTGGAAAACTTAAAGCTAGCCGAATCCTAAGGTGAAGTTCTTTGGCACCAAGGACCTTAGAAACACTTCACCGTCTACACATAATGCTTAAAACTAGTCGAATCTTAAGGTGAAGTTCTTTGGCACCAAGGACCTTAGAAACACTTCACCATCTACACGTTTTGAATTATTCCACTAATGATAAGAGTTTTACAAATACAACTCAAATTATACACAATGAATTTGTTTTTGTTGAAAATTAAAATTCCTAGATTGTGCACTCCTTGTGTTTGTTCTTTTGCCTCACTAGTGTATCACTCCTTTTTGGTGTGCTTGTTCAATAAGCTTTTCTGCACATGACCTTCATTTCTCATTGTGGATCATTCTCCAATAGTGCTTAAAGTTTTGCCCTTGATGTATTGGCCAATTCAACTCAAGTGCTTCACCAAAGTACTAATTCACCATGAGGTCACAAATACAAAGCAATAAAAGCTAAATTGAATAGTATAATTCAAAGGATTATAAAAGGACAAACTCAAAGGTGTGTAATTAGAAATGACAAACAAGAATTAAAGCTAAGAATGGAAGTTTAGCACTCAAAAGATGATATAGGAATGGCTCTAGAATAGATTAATGAATAGCAAAAAAAAGACTAGAATTAATCCTGGCAGCAGTATGTGCATGATTTATGGTAATCGGTATAGTTCTCCTTTTTTCTTGAAATTTTAACCACAAACTCGAAATACAATAAGGAACGTCCACTCCAAATTTCAGAAATTACGGACCAATATTGTGCTCGAACTAAATCTAACACCGTGAGCAATTTCAGTACAGTGATAGTTTTCCAATTCATATGCTAATTCTCTGGCAGCATCACTTGTGCAATTTATGGTAAGCAATTTGGCACTTAGGCTCCTGGCAGTCTTGATTCAAAGCATTGTTGTGACTAATTCAGAGCAAATTTTTGCACAAAATATTTACCACATATTCTCAATATGTTGAACTTATTTCACAAAAAAATTTAGCACAAAATAGTGACTGGATAAGGTGCAGTAATCTTTTACAGAGGCACAATTACACATTCTGTCAGAATGCTATAAACATCAACAGTGTTTGGCTTTTTCAATTTATATCTTTTGTTGTATTTTGAATCTGAATGTGCCTTTTTAACACAACATATTTAGCATCTTAACAAAGCCTCTCTCAAAATTTCACTTGAAAACACGTAAGAATCCAGTGGCAGTAAATCATCCAAGTTAGTGATCAAAGATGCAAAAAGTTTCAGAACAGAGTCAAGAAACCTATGGATTCCAAGGAATTTTTGAACAAACTACAAGACATATAGGAGTATTATGACTCGAAGAAACTCACTAATGATCTAATAGTGAATTAAGGAACTCAAAATTGCAAAATTAAAAGGCACACAAAAGCACACTCAATGACACAATACATCTAACACATTCTGCTATAATTTTCTGTATAAGCATTTGCACAAACACCTAATCTACAAGTGTAAACCTAAGGAGTTTATAATAATTTGGAACCGTGCATGACTTTGACATATACTATGGATCATAAAATTGAAAGCTAGAACACAAATGAACAATTTGAACCGATTAAAATCAAAGAAGACACAAGAAATATCAAAAATAGTTTGCCGCACATATAAAAACACCTAAACAATGTATTTTTAGAAGGTTCAAGAAGATTGATGTGTTTTGAACCATTTAAATTCAACTAAAGCACTTTCAATCAGTGGAAAACATTCAAGACATGAAAAAACAGTGGTATACAACACATTAAAGCTAAAACAAAAATGAGAGGATCAAGAACTTAGCTCTTGAAGAGGCTCCTTGGTGCTTTAGTTTGTAGCTCACGCTCTAATGGATGAAGAGCATGTTCAAGCCATTTGCACCGAACTCATTGGATGGAAGAAGCTCCTCATGATGCCGAAGCAATGGATGTGGAGCAATTCACCATGGAAGGAAGCGTGAGGGAAGTATGATACGGTTTTGGTGAAGAAGATAGTGAAAGCCTTGAAGGAGGTTAGGCTAACCTTTAAGAGAGAGCTTCTAGCTTCTAGGATAAGAAACTCAATGTGAAACTTAAGGCAATGTGCTGAAAATGTGGCAGCATTTCATTACTGAAATCAAGTCTACAAGACAAGTGCCTAGGCCTCTTATTTATAGAAGAAAAGATGAGCTACTTAGCTTCCCATGCAAGTTATCTCGGTAGGGTATGGGAGAAGCTAGGTCTAGAAACCCTAGCTTATAAGACAAACTTCTAACCCTAGCTTCTACGACAAGCTTCCCAAACCTAGCTTGCACTCCAAGGCTCTCACAAGGTGGTGACAAGTGGCACAAGGAGAGAACTCCTTATGCTACTTGGATTCCTTGCTGAAGCCCAACATTATTTATAGACCTCAAGGCCCAAACTTACACTACATGGCCCAAAAAATACTAGGCCTAAATTTATTCTACTTGGCCCAAATACAAGGCCCAAATTATTCTAAACTATTCTAAACAATTTATACAAATTAGAGGACTTTTCCTTAATACTCTATTTTCTCCACGGGGATTTCTTCATGTTTGTATTTGGGTCCGAGCAGCTGATTAAAAGCTGATTAAATTGGATGAGTTGGGCCCAATCTTTTGGAAAGCACTTAATTCTCCCTCTGGCTCTTTGTCCGCTTTATTCATTGATTAATGTCGCTAAGGCGTACTCTATCAACTTTGGTGTGGTGTGTTCTCTACTCTTCTCACTCATGTTCATTTGGTTGGTTCCTTCGTTGCTTTCATCTACTTTCTTGAACGTTTTTGACATATGTGGTTTGCTTACTTTTTTACATTGCAGGTTTTTGAGGTTGCTATACACTTTATGTGTGATCTTTTCTCCACCGTGAATGCTTGGTTTGAAACCTCTTACCGCTTCTCTTTAGAAGTGGTTAACAATTTTGTAAAATTCATTAAAAATATTTAGAAATTTGGATATTATCCAATTTTTTTAGCAACAACTTGATTTGGTGTATATTTGATGGTAAAGTTCTTAAATTGTATATATTTATCATAGATTTTAAGTTGCAAAAATTTAGGGCAAAAAAACTTTAAACAATGATAACTTTTGATAGAGAGCTCTCGGATTGAGACGCTACAAAAATGAAAGTTGTTTGAAATGGCATAATAAAGCTCGAGGGCTATTCCCAGAGGGGATTCAAAATCCAATATTTTTCCAAAATTCCATCGTTTACTATTTTTTTATTTTTTCAATATTTTTCACATATTTTTTTTTCTATTTCCCATATTTATACTTGTTATGTGGTCTTTCATTGTATGGATAAGAGATTTTATCAAAGAATTCTGTAAATTTCTATAATTTTTTTCTAAAATAGAGAATACCACAATGGTTGCATAGGACAATCGTTGTAATATCGGAATACTACAACGATTGCATAGGGCTATCACAATAGTATCCCTCTCATTTTAGCAAAAAGAGGGTGTACTTCAGCGGTTTTTTAAGAAACAAGGTGGTATCTCCTATATACTATAGTGGTTAAACAACCGTTGTAGTATTCCAGACTTTCTACAGGGGTGTAATTTATAGCGATTCCATAATTGGTGTTATGTACCTTCTATAACTAGTGTAAAAGGTGATTTTTCTGCTAGTGTCTATATAATTCTTTTGAGAGTATTTTTCAATGGTGGAACCAACGTGGAAAATCATACAATATACACGAAAAAACCCTACAAATATTAAGGAAATCTACAACTATATAATGTTACAAGACTAAGAAAAAATAAGAAAGTTCTAATATTCTTTTTAAAATGTAGTGTTTTCTTCTTTGAGACATCGTCTTCTCCTTTCTTCTTAGTCAAAGGTGTGGTGGATAGATGGATTCCATCTTTCCATCCCCTTCGATAAGGATATGTCCTTAAATCTTGAATGATACTCAATGACAACAACATTTATTTGTCACTTTTTTTATTTTCCTCCCAGATCAAATATCTATCTACAATAAACAAGAAACAAAAGGCAAATAAGTCTCTTTATGTTCATTATTAGTTTTGTTAGTTTTTTAGAAGGAAAAATAAAGGTCATTGTCATATAAATATATTTTTACCATTGCTTCATTCTAGGAAACAACATGACAAAGTGATTTTTTTTTAAGATTTTTGAAAGGACAAGATAGAACTACTACCATTTTGGGAAGAGTTCAAATGCATCCATATCCTTTTAAGATTTCTTTTCTGTGTGGTTCTCGAGATGTTTGATTGCCTGATTCTTCTTCTTTTCTAATCTTTTCTATCTTTTCCTTTTCAGTTTTTTTTTTTCTTTTTCATTTCATCCTCCCTTATTTGTCAAAGTGTGAAAGGACATAAAATTATTCTTCTTCCTTTTATTTGTGAGATCATGAATATCTTTATTGTATTTGTAAAATAAGTTTAGGCTGAGTTCAAGAGGGGGGGTGAATTGAACTTAGAAAGTTTTCGCAAACAATTAACAAATTTCAAATATGGATGAAAGTTCTTTATTAAAACTACTGAAAAATGATTTTATGAAATGTACAGGAAATGTTTAATAGATTCCAGAACAGAAACAATATATGGTAAAAACTCAATCAGATTAGATGCGGAAGCAATAAACTAAAACCATAAAACCTTTCAGTAAATCCAGAAACAATTGAGTAAAACTGGAAACATACTAAAAATAGAAAGTAACTCCAATCAGAAAAGAATCAGTTATTTGATAAATCACAATCAGAATTATCGAGAACCCAGTTCATAGAAATCCAGTAATAATGAGATACACAATTCACAGTAAAAATCTGATCAACAACAATGAAAGCAGTTTAGATGAGACAAGACTAAAGAAATATTAATTGTTTCAAGAAAACTTATTTTCATAAATACAAACAAATATACAGTAAACACCATTAACTGAAAACCAGAATCAAGAAGTCATACAGTCAACTAGATAAGTATAAAACATTATTAGTAAAGACTCAAAATAACACTAGAAGAAAGTAACAATCAGTTATAAGCAAAGAACAATTAATTGCACAAACAAAAAAAACAAAGACAAGTGTTCAAGAAGAGAGAAACAAAGATCAAGAACACAAGATTTTATCCTGGTTCACCCTTCCTCAAGGGTTACATCCAGTCTTTTTCCAACTAGTAAAGATTTCCACTAAAAAGATCACCAAGATCAGTTTCACACAATACAATTGTTGCAACCCACAAGCAACCACTGCTCCCAGCAGCAAACAGTCTACTACCCTACAACAGCTATTCAACTAATGCAGAACCTACTGCACGACCCTAGTTACAATTACACACCCTATGTAATATGTGACACCAAACTCACAGTACAAGTAATACCAAGAACAGAACAATTTCAATAGTGATTATGCTCAAACAGATTACAATGGTATTAAGAACAGAGTAGAAACACTTAGCTCTCTATAAAGATCACTGTTTCACAGATTCACATCCAAAGCAATGCTCCAAGATTAGTGTTTTTGATGAAAATGAATGATCAAAAGCTCTCAAGGTGTTTTGCGCGTTTTCTCTCTTTGAAAGTCTCACAAATGTTTGTAGAATGAATTTGTTACTTGAAAATCACGTGCCTCTCTTTTATATAGAAAATATGTTTTAAATCTGTTAAAGCTTCGATCAATTGTAATAACTGTTCAATCAATTGAATTTCTCTGAGACAGAAAACTTTATGAAGTTTAGAATAAAACCCAATTTGTTAAATTTCTTTTTGAAGCATCTTTATTTGGAAACTTTGATTAATTTGATTCACCAAGATTAACTTTGGAGGTTACTTTGAATTATGAAACATGCAACATATGAATTTATATTAAGAGCAAAACTCACACACACACAAAGCCTAAGTCTAGGACCAAAAGCTCCATCAATCTTCATGATTCTTCTTGCAATCCCCTTGATCCTTTAGACTTCATTCTCTTGTTGATTTCATCAAATCCTCTAGCAACTCTTGGTGGTAACAATCTCCCCCAATTTGATGAAAGCAAATAGTTGTGTGTTCAGTTGTATTTCTTTAATCCTAAATAAACCTCTAGAACAATTGGGTAGTAATCTGTAGTTTCAACAGTTTGAGAGCAAAAACTAAAAACAGACTGATTGAACTGAAACAACTAATTATAATTCCTCATGATTCTCAAACCAATTCAGATTAAACTTTTCTGTAATCATGCAATTGCTCCCCCATACTCCATTGTCTCGTTTAAAGTATGAAATAAAAGAAATGAAATAATATTAGAAATCAGAACCATATCAGACTGAAAAACACATAGACCATATTTCATTCCATATAAAACATGTAACATATCCGGGCAACATATGTGAGTGAATGATCAACTGGATTTACATCATGTTGGACATATTACATCAAGCAGGATAAGTAAAAGATCATATAGGCAGAGCTAGACAAACCAACATGAAACATAGGCAGCAACAACAGAGAAATAAAAACACAAACATAGAAAGACATAACACAATAACAAACAACAAACACACCCTATGCAATCTAATGCAACACCACCAATACTAGACCAACACACCACCAGACAGGCCTACATCTCCCCCTTTGCATTCATCAAAGTGGGATGAAGAAACCAAGTATGCATGAAACAACTCATTCGTCTGAACTGTAGAACATCTTACCTAATTTGAATTGCACATCCTCAACGATGCCTTCGATGTTCTAGAACCTTGTCTCGCAGTATTGATGATGGCTTCTTTCCTCATCATGCATAGTATGTAGTTGAGTCATCATTCATTCTTCAAAACCAGTAAAATAGTTTTCATAACCACTGGGTGGAGCATCAATCATGGGATCATCATGTCCCTCATCAGCATCAGTAGCATCACCTTCTTCTTCTTCAGCAGGTTGTTCATCGGGACTATCATAGTCAACTTTGCATATCCATTGATCATCATTGACCTTGATAAGTCCTATCTTGTTAAGTGTTGCTGTAGCGACTTCATTTTGTGCTTTGACCAGTTCCACCACCTCTCCATCAGTGTCAATCTCAAAGTACTCAATGAAGTGTGATATGAGAATAGAATAAGGGATCCTGAATTCGACCTTCCTCTTTATTTTAATAATGTGTTCCTTGACGAGGCTGACCCAGTTAACTTTGATCTTTCCCATCAGACAGTACATGAGCATGAAGTCCTTTTCAGTCAGCTTTGCATGGTTGAATCCCCTTGGTGTCAGCAACCAGATTACAATAAACATAAGGATTCTTGGCGTGACCGAAAGCCTACCAATTAAGTAACTCCTCGACTTAGTGTTTTGGTTCCTCAGGCAGGACCTGAAAAATTGTGGCTTTTTAAACCCCTCTAGTCCATCTGCATGACTCCTTCCAACTGGGATTCTAACATTGTGTAGTCCAGCAACAGCAAGCTAAACCTCATCATTTATGCAAATGTCAACTCCCTTCACTTGAGAATAAATTATCTCCTCATCATACCACATGTTTGTAAGAAACACTTTGACTAAATCAGGATAGACATTCCCTGATAGTCTTACGAATTTCTCCAGCTTCTGAAATTTTAAGGCCTCTCTAATCTCGTCCATATTCTCGTCCTTCAAACATAGCATCCTCAGAAATTTAGGAGCTATTATAGATTTTCTGCTATAATCTCTATGGAACTATTGCATGCTTTCATGATTTCCCATGAACCATTATTTCTGAAGGCTCAACATTTTTGACACAAGCTCTTTTTGTGCGCTTCTTTGGTGTTGAAGAAGAGCATATTCTCATAGAAATATGAAGGTAAATAAGTTAGGAAGAATGATATTCTGCACACTCTGAGTAATGCGAATGCAATTAAGTGAAGTGTATGATCAAGTGGTTGTTTATTGTGCTATTCATAATACATGCTATCATACATAAGACAAATTTGAAAATGCAAACCACTTCTGTGTAGTTAATTCACGCATGCAGTGCGTTCAAAAGACAGTTCAGTGAAATCTTTTCAATTTTGATTATGTAAGCGATAAACTGTCATAGATTTTACTTAGCTTCAGAGTTTGTTGCAGCTTTTGACTTGTTGACTTCTAATAGGTTTATGACATGTGGCACTGAGTGGTTTATCACTCCTCACATGCATTATGCATTGGATGCCAACTCAACTTGGTCAATGCTTTTTCATTTGACTTGGAATCTGCAGTGGAATCTTTGCCTTCCCCATATAGCAATATTCCTTGTAAGAGCTTATTGTCTAGGGGTTCATAAGCCTCCTTGTTCAGCATTCTCTCGTCCCAATCAATTAATAAGCATTTAAACAGTATTAGATATTCCATATCAAGTACAGTGGATTCAGATAAAATTCAGTTAATTATATTCATTGATCATACTAATATTGCATAAAATATAATTAAATATCAACTACTTATTGGTTGATTGATATATTTAATATTTTTCAAATCAATAATTTCTAATTCATGTCTAAAATTAAATCTCTCTTTATTAAGAGGTTTTGTAAATAGATCAGCTAATTGATTCTCAGAATTAACAAATTGAATTACGAAATCGCCGTTACTCACATGATCTCTTATAAAGCGGTGGCATATTTCAATATGTTTCATCCTGGAATGTTGTATAGGATTCTTTATTAAATTTATTCCACTTGTATTGTCGCAATATAAAGGGATTTGAGAAAGATTTGTACGCAACAACTTCCAGCTGTAATGTATTTTGCCTCTGTAGTAGATTGAGCTACACATGCTTGCTTCTTAGTATGCCATGATATGAAACTAGAACCAAGAAGATGGCATGTTCCACTTGTGCTTTTTCTATCAATTTCGCACCATACAAAATCTGAGTTAAAATAAGCAATTAAATTCAGAGATACCTCACTTGGATACCATAGTCCAACATCAATTGTCCCTTTGAGATATTTCAATATTCTATTGGCTACCATGTAGTTTGATTCCTTAGGCTTTGCTTGAAATCTTGCACAGAGACATACACTGACCATGATGTCTGGTCTACTAGCAGTCAGATGAGTAGAGATCCTATAAGTCCTCTGTATTTTGTTTGATCAACTTTGTCTCCCTTTTCATCATACTCCAAATAGCATATAGTAGCAATAGGTGTGGCTACTTCTTTACAATTCTTTATATCAAATGTCTTCAACAGCTCTTGGCAGTATTTGGATTGAATAAGGAATGTACCATGTTGAAATTGCTTTATTTGCAAGCCAAGGAAATAATTGAGTTCTCCCATCATGGACATCTCAAATTCACCCTACATAGCTTTAAGAAACTGCTCAGACAAGATTTCATCAGTTTAACCAAATATAATGTCATCCACATAAACTTAACAAGTATAATTTCATTATGTGCTTTCTTAATGAATAAAGTCTTATCTGTTTTTCCTCTCTCATAGCCTTGAGAAAGAAGAAAGCTACTCAACCTCTCATACCATTATCGAGGTGCTTGCTTCAAGCCATACAAAGCTTTCTTGCATTTGAAGACATGATCTAGATACTTGTAATCTTCAAATCCAGGGGGTTGACTTACATAGACTTCTTCATCAATATATCCATTGAGAAAAGCACTCTTGACATCCATTTGGTGTAATTTGAATCTACTCATGCAAGCATATGCTAATAATAGTCTCATTGCTTCTAATCTAGCCACTGGTGCATAAGTCTCACCAAAATATATTCCTTCTTCTTAGTTGTAACCCTTTGCAACCTATCTGACCTTGTTTCTTACAATGACTCCTTGTTCATCTAATTTGTTCTTGAATACTCACTTAGTTCCAATCACATTCATCTGCTCAGTTCTGGGAACAAGTGTCCAAACTTCATTTCTAGCAAACTGATTCTGTTCTTCATGCAATGCATTGATCTAGTTGCTATCCTCAAGTGCATAAGTTGCTATCTTGGGTTCCACTTGTGATACAAATGCCATGTGCTCACAAAAATAATTCAAGGATCTTCTCATTGATACTCCTTTCTAAACTTGACCAATTACGTTGTCCAATGAAAGATTCTTGGGCACTCTCCATTCTGTTGGAAATGCAGAGTTAATTGTTTCTGTACCAGCTCCAGATTCAACTAATTGAATTCTCTATTCAATTGATTGAATTTCTTGCAATTTACTGGCTTCTTCTATTTTATTTTCCAGCCCAGTATCAACTTGTTGAGCATTGGGAACCTCATCATCTGGACCTGTCTTATGACTTTCCTGTATGTTCTGGTTAGTTTCACCAAATGCAGTATGCATGGATTCCTCAACTAGCATGGTTCTCCTATTATATGCTCTATATGCATGACCATGTAATGAATAACCAAGGAAGATACCTTCATCTGCTTTTGAATCAATTTGATCAAGTTATCCTTACCATTATTCGAAATGAAACATTTACAATCATAAACTTTTAAATGAGATATATTGGGCTTTCTCCCTTTAAATAGCTCATAAAGGGTCTTCTTCAATATAGGTCTTATGAGCACTCAATTGAGAACATAACAAGTTGTACTGACTACATCTGCCCAGAAGCACTTTGGCAACTCCGTTTCATTGAATAGTGTTCTTGCTAGTTCCTGCAAAGACCGATTATTCGTTTCCGCTACTCCATTCTGTTGTGGAGTCTTTGGTGCTGAAAAATTGAGTTTGATTCCAGATTTGCTACAAAACTTGTCAAATTTCTCATTCTGGAATTCTCCCCCATGGTCGAAATACCACAATTCTTCTCATTTTGAATAACTTTGGTAAATCTCTTAAAAGCATGGTAGACTTCATCCTTGGTAGCAATGAATAATGTCTAAGTAAAGCGTGAATAATCATCTATATCACAAGACCATAGTAATTACCTCCTAGGCTCATAGTTCTTGAAGGACCAAACAGATACATGTGAAGAAACTCAAGAGGTCTAGATGTTGACACCACATTCAATGGTTTGAAAGAGCTTTTAGTTTGTTTACCCATTTGGCATGCTTCACACAATTTGTCCCTTTCAAACTTAAGCTTAGGTAAGCCAATTACTAGCTCTTTTGATCCAAGTCTATTGAGATGAGGCATATGAATATGACCTAATCTCCTATGCCATAACCAAGACTCATCATTCCTAGTAAGCAAGCAGTTCATACTAGACGTAATGCATGAAACATTTAGCATGTATACATTGTTTACCCGTTTACCTACTAAGACACTCTCATTGGATTTTGAATTTGTTATGAGACAAAGATTGGGCTCAAAAGTGATCTTGTACCCCTTGTCACAAAGTTGACTTAAACTGAGCAGACTGTGCTTTAATCCATCAACTAAGAGTACATCTTTAATGATCACATCATCATCTCCTTCGATGTCACCAACCCCAAGTATTCTTCCACGGTTATTGTCTCCATGGGTGACAAATCCAATAGGTTTCAGCTTCAAATTAATTAACTGAGAAGCATCACCAATCATGTTTTTGAAGCATCCATTGTCCAAGTACCACAATTGCTTCTTGGATGCCAAACAGACTTGCAAAACAGTTTTAAGTTTGAGGCATTGGTACCCTGTTAAATTTGGGTCCACAAGTGTTAGTGATGCTTTTAGGCACCCACCGAACCAACCCCTTAGGCCAATCAAATTTTGTAATTCTACAATTTCTCACAGAATGACCTTTTTTCATACAATAGAATCAAGTCATGGGAGACAAAAATTGTTGCTCATTAGTTTTAAAGAAAATGTTGTATTTCCTTTGTTTTCCTTGAAAACCAATCTGATAGCCTATGCCAGCTTTTTCAAAAACACAGTTTTGGGAACCCAAAATGGCATTGAGGTTCGTTGTTCACATTGAAAGTTCGGAAGCAGTAGTTATTAAGTAATTCACTTTCTTCTGTAGAACTTCACAGTTTTCACAATTAATTGGTTGACTAGAGTCAAGATTACTGGAAACTTTGTAAATTATTTCTAGATGATCAAAATCAGTTTTCAATTTCAAAACTTCATCTTCTAGTTCTTTGACTCTGCCTTCCAACCAATTATTCAGTCCTTTCAATCTATTGTTGGATAAGGCTAATATGTTAGCTTCTTCATGAGTTTCATGGAAAGCTTGAAGAAGCGAACTGTAGTTTGTACTATTAAAGGAAGTGTTGGAGTTTTCACTACTAACCTCTGAATTTTCTCCAACCATGAGACACAAATTTGCTTCAACATCTTCTTGGGAAGAGCTACTAGAAAAGGACACATTGTCTTCCCAAACAATGTAGGCTTTTCTGCCTTTTCCAGTTTTGTGCTTCTCATTTGCCTTTTCTTTATTAACAAGGCTTGGGCTGTCTACTTTTATATAACCCTGTTTTCCACAACCAAAACAGGTGAATTTAGTGGAATTAGAATCAAATTTCTTGTTATACCTCTTATTATGATGATTCTTCATCTTGTCCTTCATCTTGATAGATTTCTAAAATCTCCTTGTCAATAAATTGAGATTTTCAGTATCACTGGACTCGTCTGAACTCTACACACTGGATTCAACTTCTGCAACTTTTGGTTTGAGTGCAAGACTTTTGGATTTCTTCTCAACAATCTCCATTTCTTTTAGTCTTGTCATCTCAAGCTCATGTTCCCTCAATTTGCCAAACAATGTTGTTGTGGTGAGAGTGGTCAAGTCTGTGGTCTCAGATATTGCAGTCACCTTAGGCTACCAGCTCCTATCCAAGCACTTGTCGCTCCTCCTTGTCAAACTATTTTCCCAATCCAATCAGATGATTGACAATATGAGTTAATCGTTTCTGAACATCTGCAATGGTTTCCCCTGGTTGCATTCTGAACAACTCATACTCCTAAATGAGTGCATGCTTTCTAGCTTGCTTTACATCATTTATTCCTTCATGTGTGACTTCCAATATGTCCCACATTTCTTTTGCATAACAACAATAGGATACCCTGAAGAATTCATCAAGATTTAAAGCAGAAGTGATTATATTTTTTACAACACATTCATATTGAACTCTCCTATTTTCAGCTTCAGACAATTCATCATATGATTTCACAACAGACACACCATTCACAACAGACATAGGAATATAAGGACCATTTACTATGACATTCCAAATACCACGATCAATGGATTCAATAAATATTTTCATCCTGACTTTCCAAAACTGGTAATTTACCCTAGAAAACATAGGTCGCTTGTGTATAGAGGCTCCCTCAGCAAAAGGTAGTTTGTTCTCAGCCATGGATCGAAAAACTTGACTAGGACACAAGTCCTAGCTCTGATGCCAATTGTAAAATAAGTTTAGGTTGGGTTCAAGGGGGGTGAATTGAACTTAAAAAGCTTTTGCAAACAATTAACAAATTTCGAAACTGGATGAAAGTTCTTTATTGAAACTACTGAAAATGATTTTATGAAATGTACAATAAATGCTTAATAGATTCCAGAACAGAAATAATATATGGTAAAAACTCAATCAGATCAGATACGGAAGCAATAAACTCAAACCATAAAATCTTCCAGTAAATCTAGAAAACAATTGAGTAAAACTCGAAACAGTATACTAAAAATAGAAAGTAACTCCAATCAGTAAAGAATCAGTTATTTGATAAATCACAATCTGAATTATCAAGAACTTAGTTCACAAAAATCCAGTAACAATTAGATACACAATTTACAGTAAAAATCTGATCAACAACAGTGAAAGCAGTTCAGATGAAACAAGATTCAAGAAATATTAATTCTTTCAAGAAAACTTATTTTCATAAATACAAACAAATATACAGTAAACACAATTAACTAAAAACCAAAATCAACTGGATAAGTATAAAATAGTATTAGTAAAGACTCAAAATAACACCACAAGAAATTAACAATCAGTTATAAGCAAAGAACAAATAATTGCGCAAACAACAAAAACAAAGATAAATGTTCAAGAAGAGAGAAAGAAAGATCAAGAACACAAGATTTTATCCTGGTTCACCCTTCCTCAAGGGCTACATCCAGTCCTTTGCCAACTAGCAAAGATTTCCATTAAAAAGATCACAAAGATTAGTTTCACACAATACAATACTTGCAACCCCACAAGCAACCACTGCTCCTAGCAGCAAACAGTCTACTACCCTACAACAATTGTTCAACCAATGCACTACCCTAGTTACAATTACACACCCTATGTAATACGTAACACCAAACTCACAGTACAAATAATACGAAGAATAGAACAATTTCAATAGTGATTCTACTTAAACAGATTACAATGTTATTAAGAACAGAGTAAAAACACTTAACTCTGTATAAAGATCAGTGTTTCACAGATTCACATCCAAAGCAATGCTCAAAGATTAGTGTTCTTGATGAAAATGAATTATCAAAAGTTCTCAAGGTGTTTTGTGCGTTTTCTCTCTTTGAAAGTTTCACAAATGTTAGCACAAAATGAATTTGTTACTTGAAAATCACGTGCCTCTCCTTTATATAGAAAAATTATTTTAAATTTGTTAAAACTTCAATCAATTGTAATAAGTATTCAATCAATTGAATTTCTCTATGACAAAAAACTTTATCAAGTTTAGAATAAAACCATGTTTAATAAATTTGTTTCTAAAGCATCTTTATTCAAAAACTTTGATTAATTTGACTAACCAAGATTAACTTTGGAGCTTACTTTGAATCATGAAACATGCAACATATGACTTTATATCAAGAGCAAAATTTACAGACACACAAGGCCTATGTCTAGGACCAAAAGCACCATCAATCTTCATGATTCTTCTTGCAATCCCCTTGATCCTTTAGACTTCATTCTCTTATCGATTTCATCAAATCCTCTAACAACTCTTGGTGTTAACAGTATTGGCATGGCCTACCAAGTAAGATATGCCTAGCTTCAGTAAGGACAATATCGCAAAAATTTTTCATTATGCCTATGGAGATTGGTATAGTTACTTGTTCTTTAACAACTATTCTACTATCACCTTTAATCCATTGAAGTTTGTAAGGCTTATGAATGAGAGTAGTAGTTAGGGTTAACTTGTCTACTAATATATAGCTACAACAATCACACTTAAAGCTACTATCTAAAATCATTGAACAAGTATTTTTGAAAACTTTGCACTTTGCACAAAATAGGTTCTCTGTTTGAGACAGCTTAAGCTCAACAGTTTGGCTTTCAAGTAGCCTTCTCATCAATAATAAAAATCTCCTTCATAAGGAAGAACTCCCTCTAAAGAGTCTAGCACTTCTTCTTCACTGGGTGAAGAATAAGAGTCATCCTAGCTTGTCATGTCTTGGTCTTAGAAGAAATGTAGGACACTTGAAGCACTTCACACCTTTTGCTCTATTATATATATATATATATATATATATATATATATATATATATTCTCTTTATTTTTTCCTCTCTTTCTCTTTGTTTTTATTTTTCACTATCCTTGTTTCTCGATTCTTCAAACCTAGATGTAGAATTTAAGGGTTATACCTCCCTCTTAACCTCATGTTAGGTTGTCAAGGGGTAATGTATTCGCTCCTATGGGCATATTTTCTTTTTAAATGTTGTTATACGTTTACATAAAGTTGAACTAGTTCATTTAGATCATTATAGGGTAATAATTCAACTCTATCATTGGTCTCTAGGTTAAAACCACTTTGGATCTTAACAATGGTTATGCATGATTCTTTCCTGATCCCCATCCTCAACATGAGTAGTTCCATGTGTTGTTTATAATCTTCCACGTTCATGTTTCTTTGTTGGATTCAATGGAGTTCATCCGTTTACTCGCTATCATAGCATAAGGGCACATGTCATTTTTAAGACAATCCTAAATTCATTCCAATATCAAATTTAGGGATTATTATGAATTCTTAGGTCCCTAACCAAGAAACTCCACTAATACTGCATGCCTATAAAAGCTTAGGGTTAACATCAACACCCTTTTCTCTTAGTGACCATACAACATTAGTCAATATTTTGTTCGTCATTCATGTATGGTGACCGAACCAATTACAAAATTAGTGATTGAATTTGTGACTGTATGTGTGACTAAATTAGTGATCGAATCTGTATCTGAATCAATGATGATTTTATTGATTACTAAATCGACCACTGATGTTTTTTTTTTTCAATTTTAAATTTTTCTTTTTGAAAAATATAAACTTGATAAATGTAATATTATGATAATTCATACAATTCTATCATAATAACACAAATTTGACAAATACTTTTTTGCTTTAAGTCAAATCATGTAAAAAAAGTTTATAATGATGTTACATAATTAAGATTCGATAAGCTCCAATGTAAACAATACAATAGTAATAAAAAGATCAAATTTGGAATAAATATTTTTCCTTAAAGTCAAACATCCAAAAAAGTTTATAATAATGTTAAACAACTAAGATGCAACTAAGTCCATACACCTTGCTTGCCTTTGTTAATTCTAGCAACTTTACACCAAATTTGTAATTCATCAGGTGGAGACACTCCTATAATAGATACTGATTGGGATGCTTCTTCCCATGCATGGGTAAACTCTTCCTATGAACATTAAAATAAAATTGGTAATACATTAGAAAAAAATACAAAAAATACACTAATGTTGGAAAAATTGACATGTCATATTTATTTGTGACTTACATCCACTTGTATTGATCTTTGATCCACCAATGTTTTATCCTTCTTCCATTAGTGTGTATGGTGGAACAACTTTGATGCGTATGAAAGTTGTCTAAGATAAGGTGAACAAAAATACTAATTTATAAATGAAAATATGTACCATAAAACAAAAAAGTTCCTCGAGTTATATATGAATGGAATAAAGAATATTAAATCATAAATATAAACTAAACATATATTTACTTATAGATTTTACTAATGGACTGAGTTTGACAACATGTTAACATACAACCAAATTGGAATTAACTAATTTTGTGTATGCTATCAACAAACTAAATTCCTAGAAGTTTTCATAATCCACACATACAAGATAACGTTAAATTTTCCATGCCAACAACGACATATAGAAGTTTAACATGAACATGAGTAAACAAACCACCAACTACTATAACACTAGAATAGATAAGAAAAAAAAAATTAAAGTACTACAATACTACATGGATAGTGTGTAGGATTCCAATGAATAAATTAACTAAGGACTAGTATGACCATGAATATCAAATTATCTAAGTTTTCTAAAATATAGAGTTGTAATAGCTTACTAGATTCTCAAAAGTGCAAAGCACAAAAAAGTTACCAAAATTTCTTTATGTTGAGAAATGCTAATAGAGCCAGCAGTATAGAGTGAAACTCTAAATCCTTGACAATCAGAAGGTTTATTCGCTTTTGCGATTAAACTTTTTACTTTGAATGGTTTTGGTCCCAAATGTTTGCATAAATTATCCCATATATCTTCGGCAAACCAATTTGGCTTCTTCATTATATTGTGAGCTTTATTTAGTGAATTTTCAATATGTTTGCACCTCACATTTCAATGTTCCTTCTTGCCTGCCTACGGTTAGGTGGAAAAATAGTATATTTTCTCTATAGCGAAATAAAACAAGTTAGAACTATACCAAAACCAAAATTTTACAATTAGTTTTAAGGTTAAAAACTAATATACACTCACACATACCATGAACTCTATGAACTACATGTCTCTTTTAATTTTGGCACCTTTTTCCACGATGGCCATGATTTAGTACAGTGACTTTTCAAGATATCACCAATGGCATTTCCTGCAAAGTATGAATGTAAGAATCTACACAAAAATGTAGTTATAAAGATATGTTATATATAAAATTTGGGGAAAAATTACCATTGTTGAAATTTATGCAATTTACTTGTAACCATCAATTGTCAAAACAGGTTTATCACTAGTGCTTTGGACATCTGATACATTTTGATCATCCTCAGAAGCGAATGTTTCTTGTGATCGAGGGTTAGATCCTTGAAGACTTTGTGGTAAAGTACTAGGTGGAGTAGCATCTAATGCTTCAAGTGGTGTAGTAGCATGTGCTCCCAGAGGTGGAGTACTTACATTTAGTCTCATTGGTGGCGTAGAACCAAGAACCAACATGTGCAGTAGAGTCAAACTGTGGTCTAAAAATAGTTGAATGAAAGTGTGGTCCAATAGAACTTGTTCAATGTCATGAAGTAGGTCCAACATGTTGTCTAACTAAAGGGGTTTTAACAAAATGACCTCTAACTAAAGGAGTAAAACTAACATATGTGTTAATTCTTGGTAACTGATTTAGTTGGTGCTTTAATAAACGACTTCTCAAAATTAGTTTTCTTTGATTTTTTTTAAAACATCTATATGTAGGACAAGAAAAATGTTAAAAACAAATTGCATATATATATAAAAGTAAATCATGGTAAAGACAATGTCATTAAAATGTTTGTGACGTAATAAAAGCACATGTTGATTAAGACAATAACATATTTGCTTACATTTATTAAAGAGTCACCAAAACTAAAATACAAAGATCATTCTTCATCATCATCATCTTGCTCATAAAATTCATGATCATCACTGATATTAAAGTCATCATCATTAGATATATATTCATCATTAAAATCACTTTGCTCTTCATACTCTTTCTCGATGAGTTGTGTGTCATCTTCCATGTCACGTTGATTATGTTCACTGTGATTTTGTACATCATTGTCTACTACTTCATATCCACCTTCTTCATCTCTTAGTTGACCAAGTAGCTCATCATTTGACACGTATTTATTATTACAAAGACCATCTTGATATATAGAACATCTAGTGTATATTGATCATCAACCATACTTCTTGCTATTGTTTGACAACCCACCAATCTACATTTTCCATAATTTTTCAAGGATAAGGCATATACTATACCTGAATTGCATTTGCTGCAAGTATGAAAGGCTCATAATTCAAATATCTTTTATGATGATGAACCTCCACAATATCATATTCCTTATGAACTTTTACACCATAATTCCTTTCAAAATCAAACTATTGGCAGTTGAATAAAAATAATTGTTTTCTTAGTTCTCCTACGTATTTAAGTTGCATAATCTCTTTAATGATACAATAATAATAAGTTTCTTCATCTCCACTATGCTCATTCTTAACACAAACTCTATAATTGATTGTTTGCTTTCTAATACTCCATTCTTTTGTATGAAACTTGAAACCATTGATAAAATAAATAGGCCAAGTAAGAACTTTGTTTCCTTAGACCCCATTCTAACTCATGCAAAAAGTTGACTATGAACCATATTGTTCCTACCATGGACCTAAATGAATGACAATAGGAAATCAAATATAGTCATAAGTGTAAATGAATGAGATGTCTCTTGCACCATATATGCCTCACATATTGAGCCTTCAACACATGTATTGTTTTTAACTGTCAACACCCGATTTCGTCAAGGTAAATGAAACTAAAAGATGTGTGTCTACAATTAAAATAAAAATAGAAGTATAAATGCAATGTTTTTTCAGTAAAATTAAAATTAACCAAAAAAATGATACTTAAAAAAATGAAAATAATCAAAATAAAAAAAAAAAGAGAAAAAACAAGAAAAGTAAAAAATGAATATATATATATATATATATGTGTGTGTGTGTGTGTGTGTGTGTGTGTGTGCGTGTGTATGTATAAATAAAATAAAATGACAGTTTTAAAACTGCTCTCCACTCATTTATTCTTCCTAATTTTCCTCATTCTCAACATCAGTCAGTTCATTCAAAGGTTTTTCTACAGCTATACAATCCACAACAGTCATAGGCACACTCAGCCATAGGATAAAAACATGATTAACTTCCAAGCACCATCTCTTATACCAATTGAAAAGAGTTTTAGTCTGAGTTCAAGAAAGGGGTGAATTGAACTTACAAAAATTTTCCAAATATTGTTTAAAATGTTGAATGAAAGAATGAATTTTCTCAATTGAAACAGTTTATTCTTGGTTCAGTAGCAACATAGTAGAAAAATAATCAATTGAAATTTTAGTCAATACAACACATAGAAAATCAATCTTTTCAATTGAACAAACAATCAGTTCAGTTTTCTTTGTCAAAAATTCAATCAGAAAAAGTATTCAATTAAATTTACAAAACAACGAATTTAGATCTCTCATATTCTTCTAGAACAATTAGTTAATTAAATTGTTTTTCAGCAAATGAACATCACAAAAAATTGGTTAAATAAATCATATAATTAACAAATTATTTTTATCATATTTATACAATTGTGCAAAATGATCAAGAAAATGCTAAGTTTTCACTATCAACAATAGTTTATGAAAATCATATCAGTCACAATATAGAAAATTGAGTGCAATATAGTTAAATTAGAAAATCACAACTACTGCAGATGGAAACCTTGTTGTGTGCAGTTGTTTTCAATCCAATTAAGCCATGGAAAATGGAGTAAACAATAGTTGCAACAATGCAGTGCAACGTGGATGAAAATGGAGTAATTATAATCAACAGAAACTTCATGGAAATGGAAGCAATGACATGTTGAGGTAGAGTGAAAGTGATAGAACAATGTAAGTGGAAGAGGTGAGGCCAATTTCCAATGGAATTTCTAAGCTAGTCTTCTAAAAGAAGGTAACAAAAATGAAGCTTAAGAACCAAATGTGCTGGAAAATTTCAACAACATAACACTAGTTCAAATCAAGCTTAAAATTTACAACACTATGCACTCCTATTTATAAGCTGCATTCCTCTCTAGCTTCTAGAGCAACCTCTCTAACCTTGGCTTCTATGACAAGCTTCTCAACCCTAGCTTGCTCTCCAAGGCTCTCACAAGGTGATGACAAGTGGCACAAGGAAAAAACTTCCTCCATACCCTAACTTAGACCGTCAACATTATTTATGGGCTTCAAAGCCCAACATCTTACACTACCTGGCCCAAAATACAAGACCCAAATATATTCTACTTGGCCCAAATACAAGACCCAACTTATTTTAAACTATTCTAAACAATTTATACAATTTAGAGGACTTTTTCTTTATGCTCCATGTTCTCTAAAGTGATCTCTGCATGGTTGCACTCGAGCCTGAGAAGTTGGTTGATAGCCCAAACAAGCTCAAATGGGCCCAATCTTCTAGAAAGCTCTTGATCTACCTTTTGACTCTTTGTCCTCTTTATTCTTTGAGTAAGGTGGTTGGGGTGTATTCTATCATCTCCTCCCTTTTGAAAGGGATATGTCCTCAAATATTTCAATGTGTTACGAACAACAACCATATTATTGTTGATTTATTCATGATTTTGTCCATGATAAAAAAACCATCCTATAAAAATATGAAAATAGTAAAACATATGGCATTTTCTCATAACATTTAAAAATGAAAGTAAAAAGAACATGCCTTCCCTGGTTAATGTACCCTATACCTTATGGTAAACATGGATAATTGATCTGAAGGGTACTTTTATTTTTAATTTTTGAATGGTTTTCTACCCTATGAGTTTGCCTAATATTTTGATCTTCCTGTTTAATTTCAAGTAACTCATAAGGTTTTTTCTATGAGTGATGTTTTCGTGCCAATGTCTAGCTCAACCTCAGACAAAGATTGTTCTACAAATATATCCTCACTAGATTTTTCTATGGAAGAGGAGTTTGTGTCAATGTCCCTAGACAAAGGTTTCCCTTCAACTAACTCCTCACGAGATTTTTTTGTGGAAGAAGAGTCAACATCTGATTCAACTCCAGACAAAGGTTCACCCAACTTCTCATAAGATGGTTCTAAAGGAGAGGATTTTATATCAATGTCTAGTTCAACTCCAGATAAACATTTGTCTTGCCTTTCTTGTTCTTTCCTATCTCTTCTTTCTTTCCTCTCTTTTTATTCTCTCTTTTTCATTTTGAATCTTTTCATTTAATTTTTCTTCTCTAAGTTCTATCTCTTTAAGTTCGTGATTTAAGTGAGCTAGACGTTTTTTTAGTTTTTTATTCTTTCTATCTTCTTCTTCTCATATTCTCTCTTTTTCAAATATGAAGGCGAAACAAATTTTCTTCTCATACCTGCCTTTAACTCACTCCAATTCAAAATTTCTAATCGCATATCATCATTTTTCCTTTGTTTCCACCACAACTTGGCATATTCTTAAAACCTTAACACAGCCATGGAAAATTTGCTAAAATTCATCCACTTGGTGGCAGTAAAAAATTTTCTCAACCTTCATCTCCCATTCTATATATTGCTTATCATTTTTGTGTCCATAAAAAGAAGGGAGGTTTATCTCGAGCTTTGTAGGATGGAAATGACTTTTAGGCTTAATCCTTTTATGATTATCTGTAACACTCTCATACACATAAAACTGATAACTCATTTTTCATCTAGAAAAGATTTTCACAAATACTTTTAAAATAAATTTTTCAAAATTGTGAGTGATAAAATGTTTTCAGAAAAAGATGTTTAACTTTTGGGTGAAATTCTCTGCAAAAAAATATTAATGAAAGTTTTCTGAGTAGATTCCTAGGAAAGAGAGGTGCGTCACTTGGATAACTTAAGTACCGAGTCTTTCCTAGATAGTGTTTTCCTCAATCATCTTCCGAAACATCTCTTAATAGAAAACTTCAAAACATTTTTCCCAGTTTGTGCATGTGAAATCCTAAAGAAGAGGAAGGTCAATCTAATGAACATGAGAAAATGAAATCCTAATTGCCATGGAGACCTAATAAAGAAAATAACAAAAGAAGGTTGCAAGAATGTAAGTAAAAGAAACTAACCAGACGAATTTCCTAAGTGAAAGTGCAAGTGACACTTAAAGCCCCTTGACACACTTCCATGACTACACGCTTTGACTATTACAATGTTTACTCTTGGGATTGCTTCAATGGCATATTTCCCAAGCATAAAACAAGCAAAAGAAATTCCAAATAAAATTAACACTAAATTCCGTGACAAGTCATTATGATACAAATGTTTGATATTTTTTATTCCTTAAGACTTGTCAACTCGTCCTTTCAAGTGTATCACTCTAACTTTCCAAGTATTTTGTCTCTCACTTCAGCTGCATTTGGGAGGCTTGTTCCTTTATGAGATTCTCTTGAGATGTTGAACTCTGAAAAAATCCACTTGGCAAATTAGTTCCAACTCATTCACAAATACTCTTTTCCAATGTCCAATTCACTCAAGAGGTCAAAGAATGTAAAGCAATAAAAGCTCAAAACTTTGGGAAGCTAAACTCAATTTATTAATTGATGACAAACTCAACGAATGTTGAAAAATTGAACAAAAGTTTAAGGTAGTGAATGAAAATAGGCACTCAAACAGAATTCTTAATGAAAAGTTCTAGAGTAGATTACAAAAACTGAAAATAAAACTAGAATTCTGGTTGTGCTTGTTGTTTGAATTATTCTGCATGAGTTACAATGTATTTTGCCATGAAATTTTAACCATAAGTGCTCAACATCATACAGAAACTCCTCGCAAAAATTTGGAACAAAATGGCATTGGAATCCTTCTAAAAAAATCAGAATCGAGAGCCTTCTATTTCACATTTTACTCTGTTTTCTTTGGCGCTTAAGCTCTTGACAGGCTTCATTAAACAATTTATTGTGACTAATCTAGAGCGTATGTGAGCTCAAAATTTTTACCACATATTCTGAAAATATTTTAATATTATCACACAAAAATTGAGCACAAAACAGTCATTGTATAAGGTGCAGTAATTTTGTTTACAGAGAGCAAATTATTAGTGTCATCAGGATATTTTCAGGCACTGACATTCAGGCTTTTGACATTTATCATTTTTTCTGTACTTTTCTTTTGAATGCACATTTTTAACAGTACATTATAGACATATTAAGCTATCTTCACACAAAATTTCAGGTTAATATATGATCTCATTTGCTTGTAGTATTTCTTTTTTTAATATCACAGTGCATTTCAGCAAATAGTTTATGTGCAAGGAATAGAAACCTAGGGAATTCATGAAAATTGTGTAAAATATGTTTTGGCCGAGTTCAAGTGGGGGGTGAATTGAACACTTGAAAACTTTTCGCAAACTGTTTGGAGAATGAATAATATTTATGGAAACTACTCCAGATGATATGTAAAGCAAACAACAAAGGTTTAAAAACAGTTTCAACACAATATCAATAAACCAGATACAATAAACTGTAACCAAAAAACAGATCTTGAATGCACAGTATACTGTAAAAGCAGTTCTTGAAGAATTGAATCAAGAAATCAAATAATTAGATCAACTTCAAGTTTATAATGGTTCACTGATTAAAAGCAACAACTTGCTCCCCAGAAGTAAACACTGCTCCCCGCAACAAACAACCTGTTGAACCTACAACAGAACCCAGAACTATACAGACTCTACTGTATATTCCATAACACCCCTTGTTGATCCCCTCAACAAGTTACAACCTGTACAGAACCCACTGTATAGAACATAATTACCAACCCACATAACTCACAATAGAATAACCTTCAATACAGTGAAAGAAATATCACAGTCTCAGCAATACAAGAACTTATATACAACAGATTACAAAAGTAATAAAGAAAGGGTATAGAAGGCTTAGTCTGATGATCAAATAAGTGAAGAAACTGTCTCAGTCAAATCAAAGCTCCAGTAGCAGTTCGAGAAAACAGTTCTTGATGAAAACGTTGATTGATCTTGATCACTAGACACGAAGGCGCTTTTGCTCTCTTTGAAAACTCAAATGTTCTTGCTCAGAAAATGTTTAGAATGTTTCAATTTCGTGTCTCGTATTTTTTCAAAAACCGCGCCAAATATTTATAACAACTGTCTTAAAATTTCAATCGATTGTTTTGGCAAACAGTCGATTATTTTTCTCGAGTTAGTTAAAACAATTAATCAAAATGTAATTTCTGATTTTAGTGATTTCTCAAATCTTTTATTAATTCAGAAAATACTTATGGAGATTATCATTGATTAAGATTGCATGCATCAATGATTTGAACTAAAACTTACCCCACAACACACACTCCTATATTCTAGACCAAGTTCTTCAATCTTCATGAAATCTTCATGCATTCCACATATGATCATAAGGTCTTGAACTTCTTCACTTGGTTGGCTTCATCAAATCATCACAGCAACCCACTGGTACTAACAAATTGACCATGACAACAAGAGACATAATGGAATTATGTACTCTTAGGAACTTACTAATGATATAATGATAGTAGTTCGTGATTCTAAATGTACAAAATCATCATGAGTAATTATAAGGTTTAATGATAAGGTCCTATAAATATGACATAGGTTTACAGGAAGTATCATCGATCTCACTATACACTTACTCATACATTTTCAAACACCTTTAATCACACTCTTACTGACTTGAGTGTGGGAGAGTCTTTTGCAGGTAGATCATCTCTTGGTTTGACCATCATCAACTCGGTCAGGAAATCTCTGCGTCTGACCGGACCTAATAGTGTTCATGTACAATCTTTCGTCTGGCCTACGATGTTTGGCTACAGGCAACTAGCTCGTCACAGATGCTAAAGTTAGCTACAAACTCATTCACTTTCTTCTTAGTATTATACTCAAAAATAAAAGTCGCTACCTCTCCAGAAACCCAGGAATATTCAGGATCAGAGATAGGAAGATATTTGTCTTTCCTAGTTCTTTTCAGGGCATTTCAAGATTCTAGGTTTTGAGTTTAGGGTTTAGGTTTTAGGTTTTGAGGGTTATAGGTTTTGAGTTTTCCTTTTTTTCGAGAAGGGGTTAGTACCATTACAGAAGCAGCAACTGGAGTTTGAACGATGGTTATGAGAACCACTAGCGTGGGACGGAGAGGAAGTTCCCTTTGTATGTTCTCCTTCATTAAACAAGGATTCAATCAGTTTAGAGGAACTTGTCTCTCCAATAGGTGTAATCTCTCGATCAAAAATAGTTCTACCATCATCAGAAGAATCAGAAAAAGAGGAGGGAGAAGCCATGAGCATAACTAAAACATAATCCATGAGCAAAAGGCAAATGTAGTAGCTAGAGCACCAAGAAGCAAATAAGATAAGCAGAGACTGAAATGTAATGGATAAAAGGTAGAAACTTTGATTTGAGAAATGTAAATGTTACGGGTGGTAGATCCAACTGCACCACAAGCAACCACGTACGCTAGGGCTACATGGTGGAAATCTGACAGAAGAAAAATAGGCACTTTGCCAATGTCACATAATGTCTTTTCCTCTGTATTCCATTTAATTCATGTCAAAAACAATGATTTACTTCTACTACCGAGTCTCGATATGTGATCCACATAGGCTTGTAAGCTCCAAACAGAGAATGCCTTATCCAAACAAAAAATGCAAGCCAAGACAACTTCACCTTGGTCATGAACACGATTCACCTGTTAGAACCACAACCTCAGAGGGCTTATGTACCTACCCAATAATAAGGCCAGATTCAACCGAATCTATTATGGCCCAGCCCACTATTAACTAGCAGTTAATAATATGATTCTAATTGATTCTGATTCATTTTCATTGATTACAACATTGTAATTTGTGATTCTAAACATACAAAATCATGATGAGTAATTATAAGGTTTAATGACAAAGTCCTATAAATATGACGTTTACAAGAAATATCATCTATCTCACTATACATTTACTCATACATTTTCAAACACTTTTAGTCACACGTTTACTAACTTGAGTGTCGGAGAGTCTTTTACATGTGAATCATCTCTTGGTTTGACCATCATCAAATCGGTCGTTGCACGTCTAGTGCAGGAACATTTGGGATTAGTAAAAAAAATTTGAAGCCATGAGCATCTTACACTCACAAGAGCATCACACTAGTCGAGATTTATTTATAATAATATAACCATTGTTCACTGATCATATCGGACCCGAGTTACTCAAACTATGAACAAAGATAAAATCTTAGAAAGCGTCTATCCAAATTTTGTTAGATCGACTCTACAGAATTCTTCCACGTTCAATTGTTGTTAGACCTATAACAAAAATCAATCCTAAATTAATCTATTTATTTGTATCGTATATCGTTACCAATATATTATAAACGAATAGTATTATATTAAATATTGTACTTATATTTCTTATTAAAACTAGTGGAAAAAACACTTTTGTTAGCACCAGTGGACTACTATGATGATTTGATGAAGCCAACCAAGTGAAGATGTTCAAGACCTTATGAGCATATGTGGAATGCATGAAGAGTTCATGAAGATTGAAGACTTGGTCTAGAACTTAGGAGTGTGTGTTGTGGGATAACTTTGAGGTCTAATCAGTGATGCTTGCAATCTTAATCAATGATAAGCTCCACAAGCATTTTCTGTATTAACAAAAGTTTTGAGAAATCATTAAAATCAAAACTTGCGTTTTGAACAACTGTTTTAACTAACTGGAGAAAAACAGTCGACTATTTGAAAAATTAATCGACTGAATTTTTAAATGACAGTTGTCTATAAATAACTGGCGCGAAATTTTTGAAAGTGACGAAAATCATTCTAAACATTTTCTGAACACGAACATTTTTGAGATTTCAAAGAGAGCAAAAGCGCCCTTGAGTCTAGTGATCAAGATCAATCAACCTTTGTCAACAAGAACTGTTTTCTTGAACTGCAACAGTTTCTTCAATAATTTGATCATTAGACTAAGCCTTCTATACTCTTTCTTTATTACTTTCGTAAATCTTTGTATAGAAGTGCTTGTATTGCTGTGACTGTGTTCTTCATCTATATTAAAAACTGCTACTACGTTCTTGAATTACTGGGGTGTAATTCGTGGTACAGTGGGACTGTACTGGTGGTTCGCTTACTGTGAGTTGCACTGTGAGGCGGTTCTGGGTTATACAGTGGGTTCTGTATAACTGTGACTTGCTGTGGGTTTCAGCAAGGGTGTTCTTGAAACACACAGTGAGTTTCTGTGTGGTTTCTTGTTCTGCTGTGGGTTCAGCAGTGATCTACTGCGGGTTCCAATGAGACGTTTCTGGGTTATATAATGGATTCTGTATAACTATGACTTGCTGTGGATTTCAGCAAGGGAGTTCTTGAGATGCACAGTGGACTCTGTGTGGTTTCTTGGTCTGCTATAGGTTCAGCAGTGGTTGCTGCGAGTGCAGTGTTGTCTTGCCGTGGGCAAGTGTTGTAAACTTGATCAGTTGATCATTTGTTTTAGTGAAATCCTTACTGTGTGTGAGGGACTGGACGTAGCCCGTTTGGTGGGTGAACCAGTATAAAAACCTTTGTGTTCTTGAATCTTCTTTCTCCTTCTTGATCACTGTTTAATTGACTAGTTCACTGTATAAACTGTTTTCAGAATCTATAACTGAACTATAATTGATTTAAGACAAACATTTTTTAATAATTGTTTCTTTAATAAAAAGAATTTTTATTTTTGATTGATTCATAATAATTCAAACTGTTGATTGAATCGAAGTTGATCAGTTCATTCTGCGTGGTTAACTTCTATTCTGTTTCTGTGTAGTAAACTAAATCGCTTCCGTACTTTCATTTAAATTCTGATAAAACTGTTTGGTTTGCTGCATTATACTGTGACTGGATTGTATTTTGTTTACTGATTCTTTCTACTGCTTTGCTCAGTAAAGTCAATAAAGATCGAGTTTACCAAACTTATTTGAATTTTCTTAAAAGGTCAAATAGTTTTGAAAAAGATTTTGAAATCCAATTCACCCCCCCCCCTCTCCTCTTGTATTTCAGCCAACACAGTTTCTAACAACTTTTTATGACAAGATAAAACGGTGGTCAAAACGGAACCGCATTACACAAAAACGTGGTTGCAATTTTGAAATTAAGTGCAACAATAAGCGTGACATAGCTTTGTTTTTTAAACAAATTTGAAATCAGGGCCTACAACGGTAGTTGTGGGGCTCCAACCGCCGTTGTAGCCCCTCAGCTTTTAAAATATTTTTTTTTATTTTTTCAGGGGCTATAATGGCAGTTGTGGGGCTCCAACCGTCGTTATAGCCCCTTAGCTTTTAAAATAATTTTTTTTAATTTTTTAAGGGCTATAACGGCGACTGCCGTTATAGCCCTTTTTTTTTAGGCCAACCATACTCACTTTCTTTTCTACACTCTGTTCTCCTCTCCCGCGTTGTTGCCCCTCCTCCTCCACCTCTCGCGCTCTCCTCCTCCACCACCTCCTCCACCTCTCACGCCTTCTTCCTCCACCTCTCGTGCCCTCCTCCTCCACCTCCACCTACACCCTCGCGCCCTCCTCCTCCACCTCCTCCTTCACCTCGTCATCCACCTTTCGCGACCCTCTTCCTCCACCTCTCGTGCCTCTCTTCCTCCACCTCTTGCGCCCCTCCTCCTCCACCCTAACCCTCGCGCGCCGCTCCTTCTCCACCATAGTCATCTCGCCTGCCCCTCCTCCTCCACCATAGCCGTCGGCCACAAGGGGTTTTATTTGCATTTTGTTCTCGTCGACAACAAGAGGTATGTTTTTATGTATTTTTGAAATGTTTGGATTGTTTATATTTCTTGTTATGTGCTTTTAATGCTTTGTGTATTGAAATGATCGTTGTTGTATGTTTGGTTGTTGTGTATACTTTCATGAAAACGTGTTGGTATTGAGTCCGGGGATGTTCGATCCTGACAATTTGTATATAATATTTTCTTACATGGAAACGTGTTGGTATTGAGTCCAGGGATGGTCGATCCTTGACAATTTTTGTCTGATATGTACTTACATCAAAATGTGTTGGTATTGAGTCCGGGGATGTTCGATCCCTGACAATTTGTGTTAGTATTTTAAGTCCAGAGATCTTAAATCTCCGAAAAATATTTTGTTTAATTTGTGACTTGTATAATATGAATGATTTTTTTCTTACTATACGTAGTCATTGATTGAAGTTGGATAAATGCAAGTCAAATTAGTGATGTTTATGAGAAAGGTGTTGAAGAGTTTCTACAATTTGCTAAGTGGAATGTAGCAGGAGTAAATAATAATATTATTGTCCATGTGTGAATTGTTTGAATGGGAGAAGAAAATATTGAGTTGATACGAGAGCATGTTCTTTGTGATGGTTTCTTGAAGAGCTATACAATATGGACTTGGCATGGTGAAGTTTTGGAGCAATATTATAGTGTATCTGCCACTGAATGTGAATATTCTAATTTATATTCTAATTTATACTTTTGAAATACGTAATGTGCCTGCAAATATATGTGCCTGGAAATATATGCAAGTTTTTTGAGTAGCAGAACAGATAGCTGTTGCATTTAAAAAAAAAAAAAAAATAGCTTAAGCTACAACGGTTAATGTCATCAATGCCTTAATAGGGTCTGTTTATACTGTAAGAATGTCTTTGTTAGTATTTCATATATACAACGGCGGTTATTTAATTGACGTCATATATCACGTACTTTTCACGACGGTTAGAACGACGGCGGTTGCAGAACTACCTTGTAAGCCCTCCAGAACCCCCCCTCTTGTATGGAGTTTTTCCACTAGTGTTTTTTCACTACATACATTATTGGAGTAATGGGTAGAACACTCACAATTGTTAATTTTTTTCTCTAAATTCTTTTAAGAGCCAAATTTAATCAAAGTAATGGTATAAGAAAGAATTCTGGAAACAAAAGGGAAGAAAATATCCAGTGGGATTTTATATCGAATTTATTTTTGGAGAAAGGAAAATAATAAAATGCTGCTATATTTTTCCGATTTCGGCTGATTGATCCTGTAAAAGTGCGATTTGGGTTTTTCGGTCTCCTCACCAACAGAAATATTGCTTGTTTTCTAGCAGTTAGCTATAACCCGTTCAACGCGACTAACACTTCGTCTCTTTCTTTTCGAAAGGCCACCTCACACACGTTTGAAAAGAGCCACTCAGCAGCAGAATCTGTATCTTTTTCCCTTCTCTTCTTCTCCCTTTTGAATCCATAGATTTTTCCTTTTCGAAGGACACCAAAAAGAAGTTTCGGCGAAAGTCTCCTCCAGCCACTATAGTTAGTACTCAAAAAAACCCCTGAGAATCACCTTTCTTTTAAAGCCCGATCGAAATTCAGAGCACACACTCACACACGAGAGATGTTGCTATGTTTTGCTTTTTCACCGTCACCTTCACTCCACACCTTTAAAGTTTTTCCTCTTTATTCGCATCTTTCTCTTCCAATTTCATTCTTCATTCACTCAAAGACTGACCACTTCACATTTTAATTAATATCCTATTTCCATTTTTCACCTCCTTTTAGTGCCCTTTTGCCAGATTTCTCGCACACACAACACAGCCTTTCCTCAATCTTATCGTTCACACATCCCCCTATTTCTTCACACAAAACTAACAAAGTTTCTTCTCACACCAAACACTCATGGAACAGCAACAAAACAGCATCCTATGCAAATACACTGTACAGCAATGTTTGATGAAAAAAACACGCAAAATCAAAAACCACATCGCGTTCGCCCAAAGTCATTTCCATATCCGTAACCGATCCATTCGCCACGGACTCATCCAGCGATGATGAAAAACCGCCTCGCCGAAGAGTGAAGCGCTATGTCAACAGAATCGAACTTCCACTCGCGTGCAAAACCGTCGCTTCTAACAAGAGACACGCCGGAGAAACCACTAGTATTCGAGTGCGAGAGCCGGCGAGAGTGGAGAGTTCCGGGAACGATAAGAAGTTCCGCGGCGTGCGGCAGCGTCCATGGGGGAAATGGGCAGCGGAGATAAGAGATCCCGCGAAACGCGTGAGGATCTGGCTCGGAACTTTCAACACCGCCGAGGAAGCTGCATTGGTTTACCACAATGCCTCCATTACGCTTCGCGGCCCTGACGCGTTAACGAACTTCACGACGTACGAGGAGAAGGAAGCAGCAGTGAAAGATGAGCCCGCCGGAAAACAGGAAATGAATGTTGTGGTGAAGCCGGAGACCGAAGTCTCCGGTTACGACTCAAGCTACGAGTGCTGTCACAACCTCTCGCCCACGTCGGTTCTCCACTTCAACGAGCCGGAGAAACCGGGACAGCCGTTTTCCTGTCGAAGTGAAGCGGTGGAAGAGTTCGAAGATGTGATATCGTTTCACGAAGATAGCGAATTTTTGTTACAGGACATGCTGTGGGATGACGTGTTTAACTTTCCGGTTATGTTTGACGAGCCTGTTTCGCACTTGTTTGACGAAACGACGCGGTTTTCGGTTAACGACGGTTTGGTTTGCATTATGGATTCTGAAGAAAAATACTTGCCGTCAACGTCGTTGTGCCAAGTAGACGATTATTTCCAAGACATTTTGTTAGGGTCAGATCCTCTGGTTACTCTATGAGACTAATGACGGAAAGAAAAGTTTTTACTCTCTGGTGGCAAAAGCAAAAAGAGTTATTTATTATATATTATATATTGGTCGAGGAATTTCAGTAGCAAAGATGTTTTATTTAAATTATATTTATGCTTTTGGCTAATAATGAAGGTTGTTAAGAGTGTAATGAATATTGACTAGTATCAATCCAAGTGTATGAAGTTCTGGCTAGCTCTCTGGTCTGATTTGTTTCTGGTTGCTTTGATTTTGGCATTTTTGCGTGTGACTATTCAAAATTCTGACCCGTAATAGGAAAACGATAAAAGTACCCTTGTATATTGGGCCAACGAAAAATTGTTATATATGAAATGGTGAAGTGCCATGTCCACCCTTGCGGACGGTGATTGCCGTCGTAACTAGTGACCGATTGATCCCTCGTGTAATGGGTGGTCGTGTGAATTCGACAAATATTGCAATTTTTTTTTTTTTGTATTGTTTCGTATTAATGTTCCTAAGCTTAAGCCAATAAGTTGATTACTTGCTTATATAATTAATTTATAATTTAATTAACATAAACCTATATAATAAATTTTGAAATAACTTATTTAAAGAATTTGTAATTATAATGTGTATAACTATTTGCCATCAAAAAAGTGTGTTGCATTCTGATACTAGTAGAAAAACTTATTTTACATCGGTTTTAGAGAACATTCTGCATTGATTCCAAAATCAATATAGAAATTTCTATACTTTTTACATTAGGTGTAGTATATTCATATACTACATTGGTTGATAAATCACCGAAGTAAAATATCAATCCAAAATATTTCTTGGAAGCTCAGGAGGAGATACTATATCGGTTGGGAGCTATAACCGATGTATCTCATTAATATGATGAAAGTGAGGCGTTGGAAGAGATACTATATCAATTGGAAAAGCCCCCTATTACATTGGTTGTTACTCACAACTGGTGTAATATTTCTATTTAAAAAAAATATTTTTGTGTTGATAAATCTTTAATCCATACAAGAAAATACTATAAAAATTTTCATAATTTTTTGACAAGTATAGATATGAGAAATAGAAAAAATAGCTCAAAAATACTAAAAAAATTTTGAAAACAAATAGTAAATGATAAAACTTTGGAAAAAATTTGGATCCAAGTTCTTGTTTTAATTCTTATTTTATTTTATTTTGTAATAATTTAAGTACAAGTAAATATTTTTTATGAACTTGGATAAAATAAAGTTACCTTTATGCCCTAATATTATTTTTTGTACTGGTTGTATCTGTTTGAGTGATGTGTACAAATTATTAATTAAAATAAATATGACATATCTTGGTGGTCATTATGTTATGAGATTCTTGAAAACGTAAAAGGTATGTTGGTTGTGAAAAAGTCGTAGGTTTCAAAGAGTTGAGATTAAGTTAATGTATGAGTGCCTATTTGGAAAGTCAAGTTTGGTATACTGAGGGATGAAAGACAAGAACCAGGTGGGGTCTAAAAGGTAAGTGAGTATCTAGATTGTTTAGAACAACACCCTAGACTAGGATATTTCATAGGCCAAATTTGGTATAATCCAATACCTGCTCAGCATCACCAAGGTCGTCAGTATATATCTCTTTTATTGGCAGATGGCCAGAATTATCGAGAAAAATAATTATGATTGTTTTATGAGAAATAATCATCTTCCTAATCACTTCCCAAATAAATTTTGATGTCCAGGGTTGATTCTCAAATGTGGTATATGGATCCATATGTTTGATAAAGTGGGATTGAGTCTTGTGGTTGTAGGTCAAGTCATAAGTCCTTATTGTTTATGGTTGCAGGTCAAGTCATAGGCCCCCATTATTTGTATTGTTTATTAAATTTATTAAGATTGATATTGAAGACTTATAAATACCTCATTCCTTTCATGTTTTTCTTTCATATGTACTTGTTGTATGAGTAAAAGCAAAATCTGCTTCGTAAGAGATGTTCAAGAAAAAAATTTCGGGAGATTCCTCTGAAATGATGGCTCGTGAAGAACCAATACAAAATATAAATAGTCTCATATTTTGATGTAGAACTCTTATTTTGTAAATGTCACATATATTTGTAATATATTATTAATAATTACAAGGATCTAAATTGTTGACATAAATTTATATCTATGAGGTCATACTATAAGTTATATTCTATATAAATAAAATTTACTATACAAAAGAAAATCTACTCACAAATTCTAACTAAACAACAAATATTTATATAATAGTCGGGTTGTTACAAAATATATCTGCATCGTCTAGTGGAGCATCTAAAAGAGAACCACTAAAAACTAACCACCAACGACCCAAGAAAATGTGCGTACCTAAGAATAAAATAATTCCTCTTGAAAGCATACTCAATTCAAGCAAGAAAACCCTTGTCATGGTACTTGGACAGTGGTTGCTCATAAAACATGACGGGAGAAAGGTATGTATTCCAAAACTTGTAGCTCAAGAAGGGAGGAAAAGTCGTATTCAAAGGAAACTAACACGGACAAGTGATTTGTGTTGGTCAGGTAAGTTTGAAAACTTATTTGTATACTGACAAGGTATTGTTAATTGATGGCCTTAAGCACAACCTACTAAGCATAAGTCAATTATGTGATAGTGGGAATAATGTTATTTTTGATAAAGGGAAGTACATCGTCTATCAACATGATGGAACCAAAATGTTTGGTACTAATAGACAAGGAAACCTTTATAAAATTAATATGGATGAGTTATCAGATCAAAGGGTGTCTTGTCTCATGTATTAGAAGGAAGATCATTGACTGCGGCACAAGAAGTGTGGTCATACGTGTTTGAGATTAATCTCAAAACTCAAGAAACACAACCTCGTAAGAGGTTTGCCAAAAAAGTATTTCAATGAAAATCATCTTTATGAGGCATTTGTCAAGGGGAAGCAAGTCAAGAGCTCATTGAAGAGCAAACATGAAGGAAACCTTGTCATATGCAGCTATTTTCAATCCAATTAAACCATGGAAAGTGGAGCAAACAACGTTGGAACGATAAAGTGCAGTGTGGACGAAATTGAGTGATTCAAAGCAGCGGAAACTTCATGAAAATGGAAGCAATGACATGTTGTGGTTGAGTGAAAGCGGTGGAACAAGGTGATTGGAAGAGGCGAGGCCAACTTCCAGTGAAATCCCTAAGCTAGTTTTCTAAGAGAAGCTAACAAAGATGGAGCTTAAGAACCAAATGTGCTGGAAAATTTCAACAGCATAACACTAGTTCAATCAAGCTTAAAATTTACAACACTACACACTCCTATTTATAGAGTGCATTTCCACTCTAGCTGCAAGCTCTCTAATCCTAACTGTTGCAACCAGAATCGCGACGGAAACAGCGATCCGAAAGAGAAAAATATTAATAATTTGAAAATTAGGAAAATGAGTCGCTACCATAGTTTATTATGGAAAATTATGTTAAAACCAAAATAAGGATAAGGCAAGTCAGTGAAAACTGGATTTTAGGTTCATGAGTCGGTTACGTGTGAGGAAGGTATTAACACCCCAACAACGTCTGTCCTAAGATGGTACCTTTAATTAAAAAAATAAAATGAGTGTGGTTTTGAAAATGTTTATTTTTCCAAAAAGGAAACAAAATTACAAATAAAAACAAAAAAAAAAACATATATATTTTTTATTGAGGGGCCCGACAAGGTTTGACCTGGCTCCTACGTATTTTCATTAAGGATGGAAAATCAGGGTCACGTAGTTTTAACAAAAGTTGAATTGTTTGAGAACTTGATATTTTTGAGAATTTTTGATTTTTTATGTTTTTTATTATTTTTTGTAAATTTTATATTGTTGGAAATTTAACTTCATTTGGGATATTGTTAGACGCGTACGGCCTTTTGACAATCCAAATGAAAATACTTTTTGAATTAAATTCCATATGACTTGTGTGACCATTTAGGGTTTTAATCGAAAATTATTTCAAATAAAACATTATCTTTATTTATTTGAAAAAATGTAAAAATTGAGCTCAAGGTGTAGATAGCAATATTAAAAGATGCGAAAAGCTATTAATGGACCGAAAGCCGAATCGTCACTATCCATCCGAGCTTCTCGTTTTGTTTTTCTCTTCTTCTTTTTTTTTTTTTTTTTTTTTTGCAACTAAATGGTCCAGGCCTAATACTGCAGCCAATTCACTCATTCATATATGAGGTAGAGAAGATTTCAATTTCATACTTATCTGTTGAAGGCCTTTCTTTTTAATTTGCTTCTTCTTCTTTTCTATGTATTTATTTTTCTAATCTTCTTTTCTCCTGTAATTGGGATTTTGTAATTCAATGTCTTATTTTCTAATGCATAATTCTTCTTTTTACCAGTATTATTTTTGTGTTCTCTTTCTTTTTTTTAATTAAGTATGTAATTGGAATGAAGAATACGTGACTTTTTTGTGTAATAGTGGGGCAGAGTATGATGAAGGTGAAGGTTGAGGGAAGTTTTTAGTGGTTGAGAGAGTTAATCTGAGAGTGGGGAAATTGAATGGGGAGTTTACGTTGAATTTTCTCTTTTTTATTTTTATTACTTTTTTCTAATTCTTTTATTTATTTATTTTAAAGGAGAGGTATTTTGGAATATCTCATTATCTTTTCTTTCAGTCTTCTTCTATCTCTCTGCCAGTCTCGAATAGTTTTGAACAATCTTGAACAACAGTCTTGAACAAAGGATTCGTAGCATAGGATCACAGAACCAAAACATCAATTTGTTTTTTATTATTATTTTTTTAATTATTAATTTTTTATTATTTTTCTATTCTTTTATTTTCTCTTTGTTTTGTTTGTTATTTCTGTTTACTTTTATTTTTAATTATTTATATTATTATTATAGAAGAAACACTTTATTCACACTTATTTTTATTTTTTAATTTTAGACACATTTTTTAAATTTTATTTATTTATTTACCTGGATGAAATCGGGTGTTGACAGTAACTTCTGTGACAAGCTTCTAATCCTAGTTCTATAACAAGCTTCTCAACCATAGCTTGCACTTAAAGGCTCTCACAAGGTGATGAAAAGTGACATAAGGAGAAAGGTTCTCCCATACCCTAACTTGGACCGCCAACATTATTTATGGGCTTCAAAACCCAACATCTTACACTACATGGACCAAAATACAAGGCCCAAATTATTATAAACTATTCTAAATAATGTATACAATTTAGAGGACTTCTCCTTGATGCAACATGCTTTCCAAAGCGATCTCTCCATGGTTGCATTCAGGCTCGAGCAGCTAGTTGAAAGCCCAAATAGGCCCAAATGGGCCAATCTTCTAAAAAGCTCTTGGTCTACCCCCTGGCTCTTTGTCCTCTTTATTCTTTGACTAAAGTGGTTGGGGCATACTTCATCAAAACATGACATTTTCACTCAAGTACACCCCTTGAACTGATACATTTCGATCTTTTTGAACCTACTACAACCGAGTCCATTGGAGGTAAAAGATATGGTCTAGTCAATGTTCATGACTTCTCTAAATGGATATGGGTCAAATTCTTAAACTACAAGGATGATTCTTTCAAAGTTTTAGGTAAACTTTTCAAAAAAATTCAAAATAAAAAAGGTGTAGCTATTGTAGCCACTAGGAGTAATCTTGGAGGTGAATTTGAAAATGAAAACTTTTAAGCATTTTGCGAAAACTATTGTATAAACCACAACTTTTCTACTCCAAGGACACCAGAACAAAATGTTGTTGTTGAGAGGAATAGATCTTTACAAGAAATGGCTCAAACTATGTGATGCCGAATCCCCAAGCCAAAGATGTAAAACATGAGTTGAAAACGTCTATGATAATGGAGGAAGGGCTTGGGTTGTAGGATCGCTTCACTCAAGCTTCAAAGAATGACTCTTTGATGAATGCGATATTCAAAAGTTTATGGAAAACTCATAAATGAAAACAGTTAAAGAAAAATACAAGAAATAAGGATAATTCTAGGAATTTGAATAACACCTTGTCCCACTTAAATCTATGAGATAAGCAAGATGATGGTTCGCCACTTGTGACCTAGTCCCCAAGATAAGAATCAATGCTAGGAATTGGGAAGAACCTTGCACCACTCAAATCCATGAGATAAGCAAAATGGTGAATCACCACTTGTGACCTAGCTCACTAGATAAGAAACTCTAAGAGAGAAACTTTTCACCTCCCTTTCATGAACCCAGATGCAGGCATCAAGAAATAAGCTTTGAAGTGCCACTCTAGAATAAGCAAAGGAGAAACATCTCTTGAGACACACTCAATATTTCCCAAAAATTTCTTTCATTCCAAATCTTTCCAAAATGAGTACAATAGATGTCCTTCTATAGACTTAGTGGAAGGTGAAGAGACATGTTCATTCCTTTCCTAAGTTCAAACTAAACATAAACAAAATAAAAAGGAAAAGACATATTTTTTTATATTTTTCAGATCACATCATTCTCCCTTTCCTGAAGTCTAGTTGAGCTAATCTTCAAAAAATCCTAGTTTTCCTCCACTTGTTTGATAAAATGTTTGAACCATTTCTTGACACACTCAAAAGACTGAGTGTACCCAAGGCTTTGATACCAACTGATACAGAATCCCAAAGCCGAAGGTGCAAAATAGGAGCTAAAAACGTCTATGATAATGGAGAAAGGGCTTGGGTTGCAGGATCGCTTCACTCAAGCTTCAAATAGTGACTCTTGGATGAATTATTGGATGTGCTTGATCTTCAAAAGTTCACGGAAAACTTGGAAACGAAATCAGTTAAAGAAAAATAAAAGAATTAAAGATCACACTAAAAATTAGAACAACACTTTGGGCCACCCAAATCCATGAGATAAGCAAGATGATGATTCGCCACTTGTGACCTAGTCCACGAGATAAGAATCAATGCTAGGAATTGGGAAGAACCTTGTGCAACTCAAATCCATGAAATAAGCGAGATGGTGAATCGCCACTTGTGACCTAGCTCACAAGATAAGAAACCCCAAGAAAAAAACTTTTCTTCCCTAAGTTCAAACGGAACATAAAATAAATAAAAAGAAAAAATTACATTTTTTTATATTTTTCATATCACATCACTATGTTAAATATAAACTCCACTCCTAAAATTTTTGGACTAAAGTTGTGATGTCTCTTTTTCAATATATAAAATATTAAATATTTTGTTAAGTATTATACCATTCCTCTTAATTATATCAAAAAAGAAATATCATGAAAGCAATAGATGAAGTAAGTCGTAGCAAAAATGGAAAGATAAAGGAATTTTCATTTACTATATTTTTAAAACGCTGGCATAACCTTGACAACAACAAAGTCAAAGGAGATAACGCTATGCCAAGGTATGTGAAGTACTGTTTATGCCCAAATAGCTATTAGCTTATGTTTGATAGATCCAATCATTTATGTGACAAAAAGGAATCAAAGAATAAATTGTATAATAAAGATGGATCAAATAAGGTAATCTATAATAATAGATAAAAAAGTTGATCAATTACTAAGCCAATATATATATATAAGATATTGAACCAAATATCATTAAGAATAAGAAGAACTATTTCTTCAAATATCTTGTAGACAAAAGAATAAATAGAGTAAGATTAGACAAAAGATCACTACAAAAGTAAAGTGTAAAGAAATAATCAATACAAGAGTATTAGAAGATAGATGTTAGATAAAACACAATGAAGTAATGAATAAGGAACTATTAATAGAATCATTTAAGAGTTGGATAAACGAATGAAAGAATAGATAATGGTAGATGATACGATAAACTACCTGAATGGAATAATACACAAGTATAACCAAATAATAAAATTCGTCTTAATCAATGCTTTATTATATCAATCTGGAATATTTTTCATCATAGTTACAACTTTCCTTGTAACATCTAACATTAATACATAAACACGTTAAGATGAACAACAAGGTTCATTTGAATAAATAATCTATTACATAAATGTTCTAGCCATTGAGGTTCTTGATCACTCTTAGCTAGCCCAAATAGAAGATAGCCTTTCCATACCCCAACACCTCATATTTATACCTTTCCTATGAGGTATTATGGTATTGAATTTAAACATAATTTGGTTATTTTCAATTATCTGGTATTAAATCTTAACAAATTAATAAGAACACCCATCATTGAATGTGGTTAGCAAGAGTGACAGTTTATATGGGTTGTAATTTACTAATAATCAAATTGGGTCTTTTCTGATGAACGTACGCTTACTCAATTTCACGTTATAAGTGGATTATTTTTCACTTATCCTCCTCCATGGAAGTGGCACTGCTTATCCCTATCACCCATTTTACCTAAAACCTTGATTTCCAATAAATATAATCTCTAACCCTGAACTATCCATGTGTTCTTTCAAAATTAACTCTAACTCATATCTTACTATTTACTTAACCTTTTTTGAGTGATTCTTAACCCAAATTTGCATCCCAAAACGTGATCTTTCACTTGGATTTGGTTTCGTTCAATTCTGACTTCTGTAGCACGAGATATGGTTTTGAAGGTCTTGCGTGTGGATCTATAATCCTAGGAAATTTCCTACCCTAAACTGGTTCGTTCTTGAATCCCAACAGATGTGTTCACATTATCAAACCATAACATGCATTAAACATAGAAACAAAATAGTAACATTGAATGGAAACACAAATATATAATCATATCGAGTACTAATTAATTACATGGGAGTTGAACTAGTTACATCCAACCCAACAAAAATAGTTATTCATTTTTATGAAGAAACATGAAGATGAACAATGAAGGTAGTTGGTTACACAAAGAGGAGAAAAGAAAACCCCTCCAAACCTTACTACCGCTCCAAGCCTTCTCTTTCTGTTTGCCTAGGACTAACTCTTAATTCTAGCGTAGAGACCTCCATAAATACATATAAAAGTATCAGGTTAGTCATGTTGATAGAGCTCCTCTTGAGTGCATTGCTTCAACTTGACTTGGAATCTTGTAGGAGAAGCTTTGCATCGAATGGAGTTGAACAAGGAGCTATAGAACTTGTTGTGGAAGCTTTAAAATGTGAATGTGTCGTGAAGATGAAAGAGTGTAGTGGAAGCTATGTGAATTGGATTATGATGAACTAGGAGGAATAAGGATTTGATAGAGGTTGGGCCAACTATCAATGGAGTATGGGTTGAATTCTAGAAGAGTTAACAAAGAAGAGCTTAAACAATGAAGCTAGAGAAAAAAAATTTCAGCATTTCATTAAGGTATTCAAGTTGAAAATTACATTGCCCTACACACCTATTTATAGAATGGAATAGAAGAAGAAGAAGCATGTATGAGAAGTTATCTAACCCCGGTGTGTTGGAGAAGATTAAAACCCTAACCTTAGCTTCTTCCACATAGCTTGTGTCATAAGCTTCCATGCTCTCTAATAAGAAGGCGTCACGTGGATTTTAAGCCTTGTGCTTCAAGCTTCCTTGTCCACCAATGAGAGTGTGACACATGGATGAAGTGGCTAGACATGCTAAACCATAACCCTAAAACACCTTGGTCAACCTTCTAACATTAGTTTGAATTTTTTTCTACTCTAGAATTTAATGCATTTTTATGATACAATGTTTTTACAATCATCATGGAGTCAAAATTGTAAGCATCTTTGGGTGAACTTGTGTCTCTGACTGCTATTATTCTTCTATTTGCTTGGCCATTGATTTTGTGGTGGGACCTTACCTAGGCCTTCTTCTATGAATGACGGTGTTAAGTCAGTAGACAATAATATAATAATATAATATCGCTCAGGCGATCATGCAATAAGAGAGTCATATGAGTTTTGATCATAACAAATACTATAAGATATGTTAAAAGGCTAACCAAACTAATGAGTATGCAAAGATAGTTAAAGACTCATTAGATGAAGGATTAAAACTACCAGATGAAGGATTAAGATTACCAAACGAACTGATACCACTAGCACACATGAACCAAACGAACATTCCAAGATGATTTTGTTGTTAAAGATTGAGCTAAAATGTATTACACAAAATTTGGATGCTATACTCAGTGGACATTCTAACTAAACGTATTGTAAGAGTCAATGTGCTAGATGATTAAGCAAGATGAAACTATGGTCATATAGTATGTAAAAGATCTTGAAAGATGCACTCATTGATGCATGCTGTTGAACGCACCTCAAATTAAACTAGAAGGCCAAATTTTGCAATATAGCTAACCTAGGTCATTCTTCCAAGGACCACTCAAATATTCTCTTAAGCCAAAATATTAAACAATACCACGGGGGGTGATAATATTTAAATTCAACACGAAAATTAAACAAAACAAAAACGCAATTCAAATAAAGTAGAGAAATTCAAGTAGTGAAAGTCAACTCGACCTCCCTTCGATTCTCCCAAATCCCTCACTGGTTTTTAAACATAATACTAATCGCATCTGTGGGTTAAACAGATAGAAATTCCTGCACTATTTATCATCCTGACTACTCCACAATCATGAGGCATTTTATCGAACATCTAGTGCGCAAAACCAATGCAATCGCATGGTGAGCAACATCATCGGTGCGACTTGATTCTGATTTGGAAACTCCATAACACATTCCAATCGAACTGTATTCATTCAATCACAGAGTCAATCCAACTATTAAATCTAAAGTTTGAATTAAAATTGTGAATGAACAAGTAATTGCGGAAAGAAATACAAAACACGAACCTAAGGATTAATGAAAATGGGAGAACCTTCGGAGACCGGATTGAAGAAAGGGTTTGGAAACTCATCATCATGGTTGGCATCCTAATCTTTAGCGAAAGAAATATGAAGAAATTAAAATGTAGCGTGAAGAAGATCAACGAAACGAGAAAAACCAAACAAACTGTACTCACCAAAGAGAACCGTGTAGTGTGGCTATCGTCCAACCAATTGTCCACTATTTTAACATTACAATATTTATCCTTTTTCAAACCCTAAGGTGGCCCAAGCCCACCTCTATGTTGCCCTAATTTAATAAAAAACGCACAGTTTTGATCCTAGCTTAATTGGGGTGAAATGACTAAGTTGTCCCCAATTAATTATTTCCGCTCAAAGTGTTGTCCAAATTCTGTTCATCAACTTCAAGGCTGATTTTGTCCACTTTAAAGTCCAAATTTGGTCTTGGACCCTCTCACAACGTTTGTAGATCTTTGATTTATCTACAAAACAACAGAAAGATTAAGTTAATATGAGGTCCCTAGAAAGAGTTATGAACAAATTACGAAACATGCTCAAGTCTAGAAAATTTCCAGAAATTTCATCAATTAGCCCAAATACAGAAAAAATAGTCTAAAACTTATCATTATTCTTATCATTATGCAATAGGAAAGTGGTTAAAATCAATAAATATCACTTATCAAGAAGGATGAATTTAAAATATCTATTGAAAATAGATGGTGACCATAAAGAATGGATAATATCCTGATGAATAGTGCACTTGACGATGTACTAGATAGACAATGTAAACTCAATGGAAGAATCCACAATGAAAGGTCATATCAGAAGAACCTGGAGCAAATGTTCATTCTAGACGAATTCACAAACACTATAGACCAAAGAGCATCAGATGATCTAGTCAATCTTCATGATAGAGGATTGATCAACGCTATGATATTTACTTCAAGAAGTTTCTAAACTTAGTATTGTTGATGTGAACCTGTCTGTTGAGGTTCAAGAATGGACCAACCTAGGGTAGGAACTTGAATTTATTGGAACATAAGATGTCAAGTAAAATAGGTGATAGGTGATAGGGATAAACAATGCAACTTCTATGAAGAAGATAAGTCATAGAGATGCCACAAGGGAATGGAAAACCCTTGATAAGTCTAAGAGTTGGTTCAACCAAGAACCCAAGAGATTCACTCTCATTAATTTGAAAAATTTATCATTTTTCCTTCTAAATTCCCAAAAATGTTTAAATACACATGTAGGTTATGTTTGTCTCAATTGAAAGAAAATAAATAAAAAATAAAATAAATTAAAATCCTTATTAGTCCTTCTCTTAGCTCTCTAAGCCGATTAGATATGTAATCAGTCTAGTCTCCTTCATATGGTTGCCCTTCAATAGTTCGGCTTTCAGCAAATGGGTCACCTTGTACTACAAAGCTTCTTGGATCTTCCTAAGTCTTCCACTAGTCATGGGCCAACCTAAGTGTTGAATTCAATCCTGGACATCATTTTTCTTTTCGTGGACTTGGGCTTTCTCATCATGGGTCTTGTGGAGTTGAGCTTGGATGTCCACATCAACAAAAAAAAAATCTGTCATTTTTTGTTTGTGGCAATCCTAACACAAAGTCCATAGAAATGTCAATCCAAGGATAGTCAGGTATAGGCAAGGGTGTATATAAACCATGTGGCATCAGTTTTGATTTTGCCTTTTTACAAACAATGCAATGGTCACAAAATTTATGCACGTCATGTTTCATACGGGGCCAATGGAAATGCTCATGCAATGTTTCTAAATTCTTTTTTACCCCAAAGTGTCCCATCAAACCACCTTCATGTGCCTCTCTTACTAGTAAATCCCTTATGGAACACTTAGGCACACATATTCTTTTCTCTTTAAACAAGTAATCATTGTGCCTATAGTATCCTTTTTGAGACACCTTTTCACAAGCATTATACATTTCATAATATACAACATCATGCAAGTATATCCCTTTCAAAGTTTCAAGTCCAAAAGGTTTAGTTTCAAGAGTAGAGAGTAATACATGTCTTCTAGATAATGCATCAATAACAATGTCCCCTTTTCCCTTTTTATGTTTAATGAAATGGAAATTGTTTAAGGAACTCAACCCACTTGACGTGTCTCTTATTAACTTACCTTATCTTTCAAATATTTAAGGGATTCATGATCACTATGAATTACATATTCTTTGGGTAGAAGATATTGTTGCCAAGTTTGCAATGCACACACTAAAGCATACAATTCCTTGTCATAAGTGGGATAGTTTAAGGTAGTAAAATAAGTAATTGGGTGTCCCTCTTGAATTAAAACAGGCCTAATTCCCACATTATGATGGAAGAAGGCCCAGACAAGGTCCAGTCACAAGAGCTATGATCAGACACCTTGAAGCTAATGAAGAGTCAGAGCCACCTGCACAGATCAAAATGTTGACTATTATGAACTTTGAGGATTCTTTGAAAAAATTGAAAAAATTAGTGTAGGAATTTTGCTTCTTGTAAATAAACCCTAGGTGCCTTGGGGTTTGTAAAGACACCTAGGTTAGAGTTTTAGAAGTGTCTAGAAGTTATGCCATGTGATGCCTTCTCATTAGAGGAGAATGAGGTGTTAGGGTTTGGGAGAAGCTTGCTCCACATGCTAGGTTACCCTAACCCTAGTGTGTGATGCAAGCTAGGTTTCTCCTATACTTATTCTACATTCTACCCATGGGTAGCTTGCATGAGAAACTACTTTGACTCTATAAAAAGGGGTCTAGACTCCATATATTGAAGCTTGATTTTCCTTAATGAATTGCTGCAGCATTTTCAGCTCATTATCAAGTTTCTCTCTATAAGTTGCTTCTTCAAGAAGCTCTTGAAGAACCTTAGAAGGTTGGCCTTAGCTCCTTCTATTAGTTCTTTCATCACTCTTTTCGCCAACTTTCACAAGAAGCCACCATAGCTTCTCCTTGTTCCTCCACCTACATAGTTCTTTTTCCATTCTTCATTGCTTTCGCCTTCCTTGAGGAGCATCATCCTCTGATTGTTCGGTGCAAAAGGCTTCTTCCTCCACTATATAAATTGAAGCGTGCACAAGAAGCTATGAGCTCCTAGGAGCACCTCTATCACATTATATGCATCACATTCAATTTCAAAAGATTTGTAAAATTTTTTGGTAATGCAAGAACGAGAGCATTAGTTAGCCTATGCTTAAGGGCAAGAAAGGCTTTCTCTTGTTTCTCTTCTAACTTAAATCCCACATGCTTTTTCACTATCTCATTAAGAGGTGCAACCAAGGTACTAAAATCCCTAACAAACCTCCTATAGAAACTAGCTAAACCATGGAAACTTCTCACTTCACTCACAGGTTGTTGGAACCAACCTGGACCAGAACTGTTAAAGTGAAGACTTTGTGCCAACATGAAGATAGTTGGGTGATTAGGTCTTGGTCCTTAGTTGGATTTGTGTGTTGGTGATTGGCTTAGTCCTTAAGCGTGAGTGGCATGGTTCATCACTTCAGAGGTGCTAAAAAGATTCACAAATATTTTTATTAAAACTGTTTTAATAAAAATAACCCAAACTGTTTTTGCTGGAAAAAGGTTTTTCAATCAATTGAATTTCTAAAATAATCGATTGAATGTGACAGTTATTTCTGTTACAACTGAAATACAATTATTCCTATTACAACTGAAACATTTGACTGGGTCAAACTAATGGTCACATTCAATCGATTGAATGGTTTGTTCAATTAATTGAATTGTGACAGCTAAGCTGTTTTTAATACTGATTTGGGTATTTAAAGGATTGCGCAATATCATTTCAGTTAACAAAAACTTTTGAAAAGCATTGCTTGAGATTTTCTAAGAGTGATATTGCCCCTTTTATGTGATCATCATTTTGGCAAAGCTTTTCAAATCAAGAAACCTCCAAGAACGTGAATCTTTAAAGCATCCTTGAAGTGAGGTTCTTGCTACTTTGGTTCTGGACCAAAGCTAGGTCTTCTACACCTGATCTTCATTCTTTGTAATTTGTTTTGTGTAGAAGTACTCTGTGATCTTTTCTGATCCTGTTGATCTGTAATATGTTTGCTATTTTCAATTACTGGGTTTGTAATTGAGTTGGTGCAGTGGGTTTTCTGCACTGGTATCGCATCTGCTGAGGGGTTCAGTAGAGGGTGAGTGCTGCGGGGAGCAGTGTTGCTTGCGGACTGCAAGTGTTGTGGTGCAGTGGGTTTCTGAACTGATTACACACTAGCTGAGGGGTTCAGTAAGGTGTGGGTTTACTGCTGGGAGTAGTTTGTAACTTGTTGGGAGCAGTTTGTAACTTGCTGGGAGCAAGGGTTGTAAACTGATCTTGTGATCTGTTTAGCGGAAATCTTTGCTAGTTTGCAAAGGACTGGACGTAGCCCTTGTGGAAGGGTGAACCAGGATAAAAATTTTGTGTTCTTGCTTTTCTCCCTACTCTTCTTGATTTCTTTTATTCAACTGCTACGATCTTTTAAATTGACTGGATTAAAATCTGATCATATAGTTGATTATATTTTGAACATCTGTATTTCATATATTTGAATCAACTGTGTTTCTGGATTGTTTTTAATCTACTGGATTGTGTTTAATCATATTGAATCTGGGTTAAAACATTTCTACACTGAAACTGTTCTTCTGGGTTTATATTCAATAATTTCCACTGTGCACAATTGATTGTTTACTGGACAGTCCAGAACTGCACGAGTTAATTGATTGAATTAAGAATTTTCATTCTTTACTTCAAGAACAAATCAGATTTGCGAAAAGTTTTTGAAAGTTCAATTCATCCCCCTCTTGAACTCGGTCTAAACCTTATTTTACAATTTTAAAGTATTCAGTGATCATAAATGCTTGAGATATTTATTTGATAAAAAAGAGCTTAATATGCGGCAGAGAAGATGGATCGAGTTCTTAAAGGACAATGATTTCTAATTTATGTATCATCCTGGGAAAGCAAATGTTGTTGCTGATGCTTTGAGTTGTAAAAGAATATAAATGTCATCAGTCATGATAAAAAGACAAGAATTAGTTGAAGATTTCATGAATTTCAATTTGGAGGTTTCTATATCTTCAAATTTCATTAGTTGTAATGCGCTTGTTATAACTAATGAGTTTTTGAAGAGGGTGAAGGAGAAGGAATTAGGGGATTTGAAATTAAAGAACATCTTGAGTCTTTTGGGCACAGATATTCTCTTTACGAGTAGATGATATTTTGAGGTTTCAAAAGAGAATATGTATACCAAAAGACCATGAGTTAAAACAAATAATTTTATCTGAAGGTCACAAAATGTATACATCCAGGTGTGACCAAAATGTATCAAGATCTTAAGAAGTCTTATTGGTGGCCTGGTATGCCTAGTTTGTTGCTGCTTATCTTACTTGTCAAAAATCCAAAGTTGAACATCAGCGACCTAGAGACATGCTAACTCAATTGGATATCCTAGTGTGGAAGTGGGATAGTATCTCTATAGATTTTATGACCCACTTACCCCATACTTTGAGGAAGCATGATTCTATATGAGTAATTGTAGATAGGTTAACAAAGACTGCACACTTTTTACCGATTGATTTGAGAATATCTATGCAGAAGTTGGCTCAGATTTATATTAGCGAGATAGTTAGATTGCATGGTGTCCATTCCAGCATAATATTAGACAGAGATCCCATATTCACCTCTTGATTCTGGCAAACACTTTAAGAAGCTTTAGTGACCAAACTCAAGCTTAGTTTAGCATACCATCCTCAGACTGACGAATAATCAGAGAGAACTATCCAGTCCTGTCGCAACCGGATCACGATGGGGCGATCAAAAAGTTTATTTTAAAAATATTTAAATAGAGATTGGACTCGCCACCATAGTTTATTATGGAAAACCATAGAAAAACTAAAAATAAAAATGTCTACAAATAGATTCAAAGATTCGGGAGTCGGTTACGTGTAAGGAAGGTATTAGCACCCCACAACGCCCGTCCTAAGACGTTACCTTTAATCAAATGAATAGAAATAAGTGTGGTTTTACAAAATGTCATTTTTCCCAAATAATAACAATAATAATAATACGAATAAAGACAAATAATATAACAAAACAACCAAATATAAAAAACTAAACAAATATATAAATAAGAAAAAGAAAATATGTTAATAAACATAATACAAATTAATAACAATTATGGAAATAAAAATAATAAGCAAAAATAAAACAAATAAACATATATTTTTTTTATTTTTTGGGCCCAACAAGGATTGATCTTGGTCCTACATATCTCTATCATGATAGAAAATCAGGATTTTGTAGTTCTAATTTTAAAATTGGTTTGTTATGATTGTTGGTATTTAATTTTTGTTTTTTTGAAAATTTCATTTAATCTTGTCTTTAAAAGAAAGTTTTATATTTTTTTATTGTTAAAATTTTAGATTATTGAAACTATTTCACATTTTTATTTTTTCTAAAAAGTAAACATTTTTACCTTTTTAATAAATTGTTCAAGTCTATAAAAAAAATAACAGTTATGGCATATTATAGCAAATATTAATCCCAAAACTATTAGTGTTGATGAGTGGTTATATAAGGAGTGGACGAAATTTTCACGGTTAAATCAACATACAATGTTTTCAAACGATATTCAGTAAGTGAAAACAATGGAGTATTCAGTAAGTGAAAATAATGAAGTATTCAGTAAGTGAAAATAATGAAGTATTTACGTATTTTTAGAGTTTGAAGACTACATTGAATCCATTGCACTTTAGATGGAATGTGGTCCTTGAGACGGTTCCAACAACAGTAAATATATGTAGAAGACTTAAGGTGTGTAATGTATAAGGAAAAACGAGGAGACAACCTCACACGTTGTTTACCTCTGAAGTGTCTCAGAATGTATGAAATATACACTAGTAGAAAAAAGGCCTTCATTGTCGGTTCTGAGAGATTTTTGTCGTCGGTTTCTGAACCGATGTTGAAGCGGAAGACGTTGAATTAGACGTCGGTTAAACAACCGACGTGATGTAGAGCACATTCACGTCGGTTAACACTACAGAACCGACGTGGGTGTGAAACCCAAAATGCAAACACACAACGTCGGTTGTGAGGGAACCAACCGACGTCGTCCCAAGTGACATAAAATAGGTTTACGACCACCTACCCGTCCTCGTTCAACACCTCCTAAGTCCCATCTTCCCCACTACATTTTT
>Ga0209489_101064_pt1 | contig 55774 bp, 23 predicted proteins | sample SiratrowhiteBW_FD_187527 | JGI IMG/M metagenome (GOLD analysis project Ga0209489, IMG submission 187527) | Root nodule microbial communities of legume samples collected from California, USA - Siratro white BW (SPAdes) (version 2) | ecosystem: Host-associated > Plants > Roots > Nodule | place... | reverse complement strand
ATATATTTCTACATGTCACCTTATTTACACATTTCAACACCATAATCCAAATTTTTACACTCAAATTGTAAAACTTTAACAAGATAAAAATATAATTTTTAAATCTATTAAAATAGAAGTGAAAATAATTTTTTACTTACCATAATTTGTTCTCTATTGGGAATACACCAAGTTCATTAGATCTCATTCATGTGGCCTTCCATACTTCCACTGTATTTGGCCATTCATATCTTTTTAATTTCTTTCTATTGAAAATAAATAAAATAAGATAATATGATGTTAGATTAAATAAAAGAACAAAAATAAACAAACTTGTATGTGTGAAACACAAAAAATAATCATATAAAACCTATATAAAATTTGCAAAAAAAACTGTACACATGAAACATAAAAGAAACATTACCATTTCAAATGTCTTTTGGACAATTGAGTTTGTGTTAATAACTGACTTAATTTATTGTTTACTCTAGCTAACTTTATTTTTCAAACTCCTTTCTTATAAATGTAGAAATAATTTAATATTATAATATAAAAATACGTAAAAAAAGAAAATTCAAATTTAAGATATAAATATATAAAATATGTAAATTACCTTAAATTAAGAATCCATTTATTATTTATTAACCAATTCCAATCTTTAGGACGTATATATATATATATATATATATATTGGTTTTGCAACTATTTCATTGCATGTTTTCTATCCTCTTCCATCAAACATAATGCATTCTAAAGTCATGAAGTTAAAAAAAATACCAAATAGAACATTGTTAAAATACATTCAATATATAAATCAAAATTAATTAAGTGCACAAATTATACTAACCTTCGTATGTTTCTACGTTATATTTAGATCACCTTCAGATATCTCTTTCCAAGTCCTAACTTGTAAAAAAGTTTTTTGTCATATACACACATTTGCTTTAGCCTTGATATATTTTGTATGTTTTCCACAAAGCCTAAAATAAGGAGGAGGAAATTGGATATCAAATGTTTTGTGCATCACTATTAACTTTTCCCCTCTTCTTTGGGAGTTTCACATTAATTGTGTGCCATGCACTTCTTAACATATTGACCTAAATTAAATTAAGGAAAAATAAATCAACACCAATTTAAGTACTTGGAATTTTAATTTTAGTGGTTGATCTTATTTTGTTATTTTTATTGATGAACATTCTAGGAATATTTAAAGTTGTTTTGAAATCTAAAGATTATGTACTTGATGTGTTCAAGCATTTATATGCAAATGTTAAAAGAGAAATAGGAAAGTTATTGAAATGTATTAGAGCAAATAATGTTGGTGAATACAATGGTCCTTTTGAGCATCATTGAAAGGATCAAAATATCAAGCTTGATAAGACAATTCCAAAGACACCTTACCATAATGGGGTTGCAGAGGGAGTGAATGCACAATTGATGATAGAATTAAATGCATGCTCTCTCATGTAAAATTTCCTAAAATGGGGTGAGGCATTTAGAACTGTAGTGGACTTAATTAACCTTTATCTTTCTATTCCTCTTAATAGTGATGTCCTAGATAGAGTGTGGAAAGGAAAGATGTTTCCTGTAGCCATTTGAGAGTGTTTGGCTGCAAAGCACCTGTTCACATTCATAGAGACGAAATATCTAAACTTGATGGGAAGTCTAAACAATTTATCTTTTCAGGTTATGGTCGTGATGATTTTGGTTATAGATTTTAGGATCCAGTTGATAAAAAGATTATTAGAAGTTGATATGTTATTTTTCCTGAAGACCAAACCATTAAAGATATTAACAAAAAAGAGTAGTCAAAACAGGTTACTCATAGGTACATTGATGTTGAGACGAAACTTCCTAACATAGTTATTGATCATAGAAAAGATGTGAGTGCAAATTTGGAGAACGTAGGTGATATGCGTGAGACTCAAGTCAATGAACCAACTGAATTTGCTACTCTTGAAGCACCTATGGAGCCTTAATTGAGAAGATATACTAGAGATAAGTGTCCTTTACAAAATTATTCCCCTCATGAGTTCATTTTGTTGACTGATTGGGAGAGCCTAAAAAATATGAAGAAGTTATGTCGTATGAAGAGAAAGACAAGTAGTGTATCTAAGAGATGATAAAATCCTTACATGAGAATCATTCCTTTAAATTGGTAAAGTTGTCTTAAGAGACCATTGAAAAATAAATGGGTATTCAAATTGAAATTAGAAGAAAATAGCTGACAACCAAGGTATAAGGCAAAGTTGGATGTGAAGGACGTTACAAGAAAATAATTAATTTTGAAGAGATTTTCGTCTATGGTCAAAATGTCTTCAGTCAAAAATGTACTAGACTTGGCATGACTTGACAACAAGTTTAAACTTAAAAGTTGATCAACTTGATGTAAAAACAACATTTCTTAATAATGACTTGGAAAAGAAATCTATATAGAATAATATAAAGATTTTACACATCAAGATAAAGAGAAATATATTTGTAGATTGAAAAAGAACTTATATGAACTCAAACAAATGCAAAAATAGTTATAAAAAATTTGATTCCTTCATGATGATCATATATATATATATATATATATATATATATATATATATATATATATATATATATATATATATATATATATGATAAAACCTCTTATGATCCTTGTGCTAAGAATTTTTCTAACGAAAACATTATTATTCTATTAAAAAAATTGCAATAAATGAGACAACATATTCTAAAATGAAACCATCTTTAAAATAATATTTATTTTTATACTAAATATTATTTTATTATCTTCATTCAAGGATTATAATTACCCTCGTATGATAAAAAAAACTAACACTAAACTGCATTATGAAAAGGAAATATAAAAAAAAGTTTAATCCATTCATTATAATCACGATAAAGACAAAAGTATTATAAAAATAAATAGAAAATTAGTATAATCCGTACTTATACAATGTTAACTAAGAAAATAAAACAATTTATTGAATAAAAATATTGGTTATGGGAAAAAAAACTATATAATAAAAATATATTAACAAATTAAATACTAAAAAACAAAATAACTTATTATATTTAAATATTTATAATATCTAATATTAATACATAACCATGAAAAGGAAAAGGAAAAATACTTCGAGCATAAATCCAATAAAAGACGTAAAAGATCTATTCAAAAATTAAAAGAAAATAAAATCATATTTTCTAGACTAACAACAATATAAATATTTAACTTAATATATTTTACACAATGATATTATATAAAAAAATCGTACTTAAAGTGTTATGAAATTATATAACTTTTTTTACTTATTCTTTAATTGTTTAAAAACATTACATCTACGTTTTTAGGGTTTAAAATATTTTTTTATATTATACTCGAACCTTCTAAAATATATTAAAAAATATTAGACGGTGTACGTCTATAAAAAAGTATTTGGGTAATTCAATAAGAGTGTTATTAACAAAATTTATTCCATTATTAATATGATAAAGTATCTTCATGTCGATTCACATTCTTACATATAATCAAATCTTTATTCCACTTCAAGATAAAATGTTCAGTAAAAAATTAATAATCTCATTTAAGGATTTAAATATAACTTTTTAATCACATATATTTATTAAGTATGTACTTGGTGTAAATCTATTTATTTTTAAAATAATAACTTTTATTAGGCTGCATAATATTTTTTTAAAAGTTTCCAAAATTATGAAGACCTTCAAAATTACACTACATATTTATGCAACTAGCATACCTAATCGAAACTTGACAGAATATTTTTGTTTGAGTAAAAAGCGATGATGAAGAAATGCTGATTTTGGCTTCCAATCACTCTCACTCAGGTAACTAAATCTCATTTCATTTCTCAACGATCTATCTATTAACTCATCAGCTTCGAACTTGAAACCCATTATTAGTTTCGTCTTCAAAATTGTTTTTTTTCTTTGTGGGCATGCGAAATTCGTTATTCCTTGGGCTTCCTTTTCTTTGGGTGGATTGGAATTTGTGTTTTTATTGCATAGTTTTGAATCTTTCCGAGGATTTTAGTTTGCGAATAAAATATCTGAGGCATGCGGGTGGTGTTATTGTGACCATGGGGTTCTGTACAACGATTGATTAATGGGTTCGGAGCAATTTTTAAATGTTTGTTTGATTTCCTATGAAGGGATTTGTGGGTTGCAAGCTATGTGTTTGGTCAAATGCCTAAATCAGCTTTGAGATTCCCTTTGGCTATCTGTGTTGGTTGGTTTGGTAAATGTTGATTTTTTGTGGGCTGTTCTTTGTGAATGGCTCTGTTAGTGCATGACTTTGTTAGTTTTGTTTGAAGTGTTATTTCTTTGGGTCTTGGTGGTAGATTTCATGTGTGAAGCTGTTGGGCACTTTTACCAGTTTTAACGAGATTGAATGCTATAGAAGAAAATAATAATATTACTCTCCCTTCCTTTCCCTTTCTAAACCTCTCTACCAAACATACCTTCAGGGATAATAGGGCTTTCTTCTGTAATTATGACATTTATTGTGTCTTGTTTAGTAATAATTTAGCCGAGGTTTGATTCTATTTGGCAGTTGCATGAAACTTATTAATTAATCCTGTATAGAGTTATCAGCTTAATCAAACTTTGAATCTTTATTTTCCCTGGCATTTCTGAGTTGGATTCCTGTGTACAGAAATTACCTAAACAGATAGTTGTGGATGATTTGTCAACATGAATAAGTTGTTAGACTTTGGGAGGAAAGCCCTCTTTTATGTCAGGGTGCTTTCTGGATATGAAGAGCGAAGAATACGATCTTATAGGCTGCAGCTTGAGCAACACCTAAAACAGGTCTACCATTTTCTCTTCTACAAACATTTACATTCTTGCTTGTGTCAGTTTCTGTTGTCTTTTAGAAAACTTGAGAAAAGAAAGCATTGAATATTGTGAGCCATTTCATGTGAAGCTAAGGCTCTTTTTAAACTGGAATAGCCAAGTGAGTCCATTTTAAAAATCAAATGGGACCTGCATTAGGATCCAATTGCAATGTATGGGACTTGAGTCCAACATTGAACGAATTGGATTCTAATTTGGGGTTTATAGGGCCCTGGGCTCTCCAATCTCACATAGACGGCATGAGTTTTAACCTTGTAACTTCATGTTTCATTGCGGTGATGATGAATGCTGGTCTGGAATTTCTTCTTTGTTGCCATTATGATGTTTTCTTATTGAAAAGGCCCAAGCAAGGAAAGCAGCCATAAATAAAGTACCTGAGAAGATTATTTTATCTGAGGTTCGTCGAATGGTTGAAGAGATGCAAAATTTGAATAAGAAGCTGGAAGAAACAGTAAGTTTTATTCAGTGAAAAATAGAAATTTTGGAAATGTAGAATTTGTATAAATGTATTTTTTTCTTTTGGAATTTTATGAAATTTCTAATCCTTTTCTGTGACTTATAATCTGAAGTCACAATATATTCTATGCAAAAAGTTTTATATGTTCTTTTTCCCATGGGAAGTTATACCAATACATCATGCATTGAGAACTTCTGTGTAAAACACAGTTTTTTTTGTTTTTCCCAACTTTTGTTGATATTATAATTGGACGATTCATATTCTGTCTTTTCTAATGGAAGCATTCATATTCTGTCATATTTTATCTTAAAGTATTCGTGTATTATATGGAAGTTCTTATATGATATTTGATTTATTTTCCATGTGTACAGTATTATTGTTTCGTTTGTGGCACTCAAATTTGTTGCATGACAAGATGCACATTCCTTGCAGGAGGCAGCCATTGAAGACTATTTCAAGCCTCTAGACAAGGAAGCTGAGATTATAATGAAAATGCAACTACAAGGGGAAGAGAGAACATCAGAGATGATGATGAAGGCACTGGAGAAACAAGCTGCTCTTCAAGAAATTGAAGCACAAAAAAAGGCAAGTATGCAAAAAGTTGAGAACTCTGAAGCCAACCTGAATGATCCAAAGCTGATGGAAGAAGAAGAAAAAGCTTTGAAGGCGATGTTGAAAGAATTGGAACAAGAAGTTTTGCTTAAGAAAGTAGATCCAGAAAGTTCTGATAATGTGCATCAAGCGGACAAGTCTCATATCAATCTGAAAACTGCATCTACAACCACCTCTAAATGAAGCTGAGATTATATAATTTTGAACCATTGGTGACTCCTGATTTTTAGCTTTGAAATGCATTTCAGCTGTGCTGCTGAAATGCTAATCATCCTTGGTTAATTCCAACTAACCAAGACAGGACTAGGGCATATTTGTAGTTTATTTGTATTACTAATTTTGTTCAGAAAAATTTTCATCTTGAGGCGTGATAAAATTATGTCAGTGTTTCATGAGACATAGTTGATTAATAAACTTTAAAACAAAAACACCTTCTGAAAAGTAAGTTTATTCTAGTCTGCACATCTTAAATCATCCTAGACAGAGGGTGCATTTTGTCAACTAGCGAAGATAAATATTCAGGAAACGTGATAATTGGAGTCAGAGGCCTATTATTTGTGCTGATTTCAAAGAGGCATTGAAAGTGTGTGAGAATGGAAAGAAGTGGCATTGAAAAGTAAAAAAAGAAAATTACAAACTTAAGCCCATTCTAATATGTCAAAATATCTGTAAATAAGTTTTGAATTGTCTTTTTAACGTGAATTAGAGGTTACAATTAAACGAGTTACTTTCTTACAAGTTGATGATAATTTGATGTCCAAGACAACATAAAAAAAAAAAAAAAACTCCAATTCACGGATAGTTCAAGTAGTTTTGGACATCATGGATAATTAGATCTATTTTCTTATTTTCTATTTAACTTTTCGTACTTATTTTTCAGGAAAAAAATTGAAATTACTTTTGATATTTTTCAGATTAGAACTTGTTTTTAAGGTTTCTAAACATTATGATAATTAAATAATTTCTAATGTAAAAAAGGGTGAAAATCTAATGCAATTGGAATTGTTGGTAAGAATTTATTTATTTTTATTTCAAGGTTTCTCCAGTTTAGAACACAAATAGGTTTTCTTCATTGGTTCTACATGTTGGTGTTAAGATTTAGTGTAACTTTGTTTTCTTTACTTATTTTCAATATGATCTTCAACAAAATTTATTGGAAACGGTAGTCAGACTTAAAACTAAAGGATGTTAACATAATAATAACGTTAAATAAAATTAAATTAATTTAACTTAGTTTTATATTTAATCCACAAACATCAATGCCCTTTTCATTTTCATTTGTATGAAGGAAATCCAAAATCTAGTGAAAGTGATGAATAAGTTAAACATTAACGCCTTGTTTGTTCTCAACTATGAAAACTTACCAAACAAAGAAAGAAGCGTGAAGTTGAAAAAAAAAAATTCTTTCAAATTTCCCCTCTCATATACAAAGATTTACAGGAACAAGATACTTTTTATAATTAAATAAAAATATTAAATTCATTAAAGTTAAATAAAATATAAAATATTTATTTTTATAGTTTAAAGTAACAAATAATTAAAAAATATATATATAATAATTAAATTTATAATAAAATAAATATTACAATAATTAATAAAAAAATAAATTTAACATAAATTATATTAAATATTTCAATAGATTCCTAAAATTATAAAATAATATTAGTAATAAATTTAATAAGTTATCTATATAGTAGTTAACATCGATTATATATATATATATATATATAAATATATATATATATACTAATTAAATTTATTATATATTTTAAACTATTGTATAATATAATATTAAATTATATTTTAAAATAAAAATAAAAAATTTGAATATTATATAAACTTTTTATAAAAATATTAAGTAATACGGTTAATAAAATAAATAATAATAATCATTATTAATAATATGAATATAATTATAATTTAATAAATAAATATGATTATTTAAACATAAATTATATTAAATATTTAAATAAATTCCTGAAATTATAAAATAATATTAATAATAAATTTAATAAGTTATCTATATAATTAATTATATTTTGTTATAAATTAAATTTTAATTTAAGAATAATTACATAATTTAATATTTTTTTAAAGAAAATTATCAATTAAATTAAATAAATAAATTATATTTTGTTTTTAATTAATTAAATTTATAATTTTATATATTAAAATATTAAAATATTTTTCAATCCACTTAAATTAAATTAAAATCAAATTAAAACTTAGTTTGTCAATTAAATTAAATTTAGATTTATTTTTTTAAATTAAACTTAAATTTAGATTTTAATTGATCCGATTTGAGCTTGACTCGATTAGATCCAACCTAATGAATATTAGGTCTCGTGAAATCTAATTTGACATGACTCAATTCACTTAGACCCAATTCTCCTTAACTCGACTTGACTTGAGTTTAGTTAAACTTGACTAAGATTAGAGTTGGCAAAACAAGTCAGCCTAATTCATTATGGCTCAACGCGCGAAAAGCAGGATAGGCGGGCTAACCCACTATAGCAAAACGTGTTAGAAATATTGGTCTGTTCAGGAAAAAAGCGAGCTAGCTAGCCGACCTGCCAATTTTTTTTTCTACATTTTTTATTTTGGAAATATATATATATATATATATATATATATATATATATTAAAAAAGCATTTAATCACATAAATATTTTCTATGTTTTTAATTGATTAATTAATTTCTCTAATAAGATAAATTAAAATAATTATTACCTTTATACGTTACATTCCTCCCTTATAACTAATAACTAAAAACTTAATTTTTAAGTATTAATGATTTAAATTACAATATTATTATATATTTTCACTTGAATAATATAATACAAAAAAAATTACATTTTTAGAATGTTTTTTCTATAAATTTTTAATTTAAAAAAAGCGGGCAAGCGCCCTGTCTTGGCTTGCTAGTTTGGTAGGTTAGGTAGGACTAGCCAAAATGGATTAATGGGTTGAAAACATTAACCCAACTTGCCTAAATTTTGGGGGCTAGTGGGCCAAAGCCCATTTTACTACCCGTAACCAAGCTCGATCTGAGCTCAACCTAGCTCGCTCCATCTTGACCTGAGCTAGTGTTGACCCAACTTAACACGGACTTCGCCTAGCCTGACCCATATTAGCCTAGGATCAACAAAACTTAGACTAAGTCTAATAGGCTTAATACAACTCAGTTCAATCTGATTTAGGCTCAACTCAACCCAAACTATGTGAACCCAACTTGACCCATATTCACTTGAGCTCAATCTAACATAAGCTTGACTTGGGCCCAACTGCACTTGATCTGGGCTTGATTCTACCAAATGTGGGCCCGACCCAACCCAATCTAACATGAACCCAACTCGACTTCACCTAACTTAGGCCCAAGTGACTCGAGTGACGTGGGATTGACATAACTTGACGTAACATGGGATCAACCTAACATGAGCTTGACTAAACTTAACCCATCATGAGTTTGACTTGACTTGACATGACTTAGCATGACCCATCTTGGTTTCCTTTACTGGACCCAATTTGAATTCCTCCTAATTCAATCTGATGTGAGCTAGATCTAACTTGGCATGTTTTAGCTCGACCTTGACCCCGCTAACTTGGTCTCGACCTAATTCAATCCAATGTGGGTGTACCTTAACTTTGCTTGACGAGGACCGAATCGAATAGGTCATGGCTGACTCATCAGAAACTGAACTGGGATGACTCAACTTGACCTTGGCCTAACCATACTCAACCCAACGTAGACTAGGACTCACACAACCTGACATGGACTAGGTCCACTCGACTTAACATGGACCTAAATTTTGCCTTAAGTAGAAGTTGGATGACTTGAAGTGACATGGGCTTGAGTACATGAACCTAACTAAACTCAACTCGATCCTTTTCAGCTCGACCTAGGCCTTGCAGACTTAGCCCAACTTGGGCTCGACCTAACTCAGCTTTACATGGATTGGCCTCAATTTGACTTGACACAAACTCAATTTGAATCTAATAACTTGAGATGGTTTTGACCCAATTTAACTTAACCTGAGTCTAATCTAACCAAGAATAATTAAGGCCTAGCCTAATCAAACTTGATTGGGGTCCAACTTGGGCTTAACCTAATTGAGGTTGACATGATTCAACTTCAATTCGGCATGACATAGGCCTAACCCGACTCGAACAACTTGACATGGTTTTGGGTTGACCTATCTTGACTTAGATTCGACTAACAAAGCTTAACTTAGGCCTGACCAGTCTAGCTTAACTTGGGTCTGGCCCTTGGCATAGCCTCACTTGACATGGGGTTTGAATTTGTCCAACTTAAGGTTTAGCCTAGTTTGATGACTTGACTTGACCTAACCTAACCTTGCATGACTTAGGTCCAACTGATTAGCCTTACAAAAATTGAATCCAACTCGACCCAATCTTGTTTTACACGAGTTTGACTTGATTTAACATTTCATAAATTAAAATGAGCCAAACTATGTATGATTAGATTCTCAAAATTCAAAATATTATCTAATGTATCACTACAAGACAAAAATTATTTAGAGACCAATTTTTAGTTATTAAATAAAATGGTTGCTAATTGTGACCAAAATAATCACCAAATTAGGTTTTAGTTTCTAAATAATTACAAAGTACAAGTAATGATTGAATTTACTAACTCAATATCATTGGTATCTAACATTAACTACTAAGATTCTAGTGACTTACACCATTAAATTATAAACTGGTATCTAACTAATTTAGAGACCAATTTAAAATCTAATAATATAAGTGACTAAAATCTTGATAGCTAATGTTATTCCAATTATCCTGACTTAATTAGTCACTAAGTTCAATCATTACTTCTTATTTTGTAGTTATTTAGCAACTAAAACCTAATTTAGTGATTATTTTGATCATAATTAACAATAATTTTCTTTAGTAGCTAAAAATTGGTCTTTAAATAACTTTTTTCTTATAATGTGTCTCAAGAAATAGATTGAATTTAAAATTTAAAATATAAATTTGAATTTTTAGACAAATCTATTAAAATAGAATACGCACTTCGATAATTATAAATTAAATTTGAAAATTTGGATTTTTTTTCCATCCATATTAGGTGAGTTGTTATAAACTTTTTTTTTTATATTTGTGATCTATACTTAAAAAACTATCAATATGATTCATAAGTAAAAACAAATTATCAATGGCACTGTAAATAAAATTTCAAGTTGTGTCAAATTTGAAGCTCGTTGTGATTGAAAAAGCATGTCCGCGGTCAGGTTTATTCCCAACCCCATTTGTTACTTCCTTAGCATTCTAGAATGTGGGAAACACTAATTTTCTTTCTTCGAGTTACTTTCCATGAAAGGAATAAGAAGAAATACAAGTCCAACTCTAACATCTAGTAGCTATGGGAGTGAACATACTTTGTTTGTTCATTATAATATTTTGTAAAACAAAAATATGATAAATTATACAAAACAAATTAAATATCATATCAATTCCCTTTTTCTGTTGCTTTCTTTTCTTTGTCTATATGCAATCAGCAACAAGAATTGATATTGAGCAAAATATTATCTCTCTGGTGATGACATATAATTTATAACTTAAGATGTGTAGCTGCAAAATCAATTCTCATTTTGAGAAGATTCAAGGAATCTGAGCTGAATATTGTAGGCTTCCTTTAGCTCTGCCAATACCTCTGCAATAGATGGCCTCTGTGATGCATCCCTCTCTACTGACTTTATAGCAATGAAAGCTACCTTTCTCATACTCAAGGGATCAAAACTTCCTCTTATGTCTTCATCCACTATCTCAAATGCACCAGCCTGCAAGTATGGTTTGGCCTGCAATCCACACAAGAATGAAAGCATAATTTGTGAAAAATCTAAATAGGAGTACTAAGCAAGTTAAATAATATATTCTAAAAAAGATATACATATCTTTTATATTATGATTTTGGATAGAAAGTAGTGTTAGATCTCTAAATAAATTTTTCTAGGGTTTTCTTCTTGTTAAATTATTTCAAAGCTTTATTTATAATAATAAATCTTATTTTAAGGTATTTCATAATTTAAAATTCTTAATACTAATAAATTTATTTCATATTATATATTTAAACATATTAGAAATATTCATCTAAATGACTAATTTGAAAATCTTTTACTGTTAACATTTTTTCTAAAGTTTAAGGATCTTGAAACCGGCAAGCAATGGCCTAAATAAAACAAAAAATATATTTAATTAAGATGGTGATATTTTTACATCACTATTCATTTTTTATTTCTATTTTGATATTCTTATATATTATTATTTTATTATTTATATAATATTTTATTATATAAAACAATTTTAAAATGGAATGAAAAATAACAGTAATGTCAAACAAATATTTTTCATCTAATTAACCTACATTAACCAAACTTATAATTAGATAAAGCAAATCTATATCTTCAAAAAGTGAAACCTAGAAAAAAGAGAAATCTTTTCATACTATCCTAGAGTAGATTATCTTGTGTAAAATCATTTATTATTCAATGCTACAATTTGGTCGTGATATTTTTTGAGCCCATGACAAAATAATAATAAATGACCCTATGCATATCAATTTTAAGTTTAACATCTAAACGATATTTTTTATAAAATATCAAAAGTTTTAATTTTGATATAATAAACGTAAATTTTTGTTAAAAAGCATATTTTTTTAAATATAAAAAAATAATATTTTTTTCTCTCATATCCTCTATACTACCATGAATCCTCTTAATTTTGAAAAGAAAACAAAAGGTTAATGTTTTGTGACTCTAGTCTTTAGCATAGTTTGTGCTTAAAGATTGGCTATTTATATTAATAAAATACTTAACTTATAAAGAAACTAAAAAATGAAAAAGAAATGTAAAAATGGACAATAGTAGTAGAGTAACATGAAATGTAATGCAATATGAAAAGTTTTAAAACAAACAGAAATCGTGTTAGTAAAAGTCTTGATGGGTTTTGGGATATATATATATATATATATATATATATATATATATATATATATATATATATATATATATATCTCAAAACCATCAATTAACATCAATATGAAGATTTGACTAGGTGTGGGGTTGGTGTTCCAGTTAACATCAATTATCTATTATAAATAGAGATCTTCTAGATCTCATTATAATTAAATTGTGTGTGTTATTTAGACTGTTATAACTTAAATACAAAAAATTACATTCTAATTAACTATTAATAGTTTTAGTTTAGTGATAGATACTTATTTCATTCTAACAATATTAATTATATAGTTTTTATCTAATGGTAAGTATAATCCGATTAATCTTTTGATAAATAGAAAAATTAGAAAGTTTGGTCATAATTTAAGAAAATGAAATTAACTCTGAAATTATCACTAAAATAGAGTTAATTTTAATCATATTTTATATATTCCCATTCATGTGTCACATTCTATCGGTCACTCTAATGCAATTGCATGAATTATATAATCAAGGTGATGAATTTGATTTAGACTTACAGAAAAAGTTATTAATTATTAAAATTAGTATTTATGTTTTATTATTAGTGTAGTATATTAATTAAATTGTAGGTTTTTTGTGTGAATATGGTTTGAACCCTCTCGTAGGAAATACCTAGTTTTTATGTTCTTTTCATTAATTCTAAAAACCCTCATGTTACATGTTTAAAAATTAGGTTTTCCATTTATTATGTGTCTTTATATAATAAAATAATTTATGTGACTGTTTGTTACATGAAATCATTACTCTGTTACATTATGTTTGTTCCCACATTCTTCATTGAAGAGTTAAAATGTTCAAATCATCTTTCAAACCTAGACCACTTTATGTGAAGCTTATGAGTTGAATTGATTTAAAAATTTTAACATAACCATAGCTTTTAGCACTTTGTACATACAACAAAAAGAGTGGTGTGTGTTGTTTACCCATAACACCAAGTTGAATGAATCAGGAGTTCCAGAGTGAGTCAATGGCTCTCTTCCACAAATGAGTTCCAAAAGAACAACTCCAAAGCTATATACATCACTTTTCTCTGTCAACTGTTGAGTAGAATAATACCTGTACATGGAAATTAATTTGCATATATAATTTATTCACAAGAACAAAAAACCACTAGTTTATCAATGATTTTAACATTTTTTTCTCTAAAATATGACTCTACATTTTAATAAATTAAATTATTCTTTTTATCTTAAATGAATGTAATGTAAGGTCCAGAGTTCAACTAGATTAAATAAAAGAAAAGAAAAACAGATATAAAATTTTGGAATATACTAAAATTGTACATTATCCAAAACCTAAAGATCTAAACTAAAAATTACAAATTAAAGAAGATGAAAATTGTAATTTAGTCAATGCAATAATACATATAAATCTTATACTTTTAAAAAAATTCATATTTTAATATATTAAAATATTAAAAATATTAAAACCTTTATCATAAATTTAAGGGACATACTCTGGATCAAGGTAACCAGCAGTGCCCTTGACAACAGTGGTGACATGAGTTGCATCTTCCTGAGTTACTTGCTTAGAGAGACCTAAGTCACAGACCTTGCCATTCATATCCATGTCCAAGAGAATGTTACTGCACTTCACATCACGATGTATGATTCGTGGTTCACTTCCATTGTGCAAATAGTCCAAACCTTTTCCATAAATAAACATAATTTATACCATGTATTACTGCATAATTCCATCTAATTTGGTCCAGTATTATAGTTAGTATCTATAAACATGCACAATATATTAATTAGTGTATTTTTTTTTTGTCAGTTCTTGTTCTTGTGAAGTTTGAGAAATCCATGTTGTCATGTTTACAAAAATGAAGGACATATATTTATTAGGTTTATTGTTTTTTTAGGGATTACAATACTTCTGATCCCTGAAATCTGTGATATATATTGGTAAGTTTAATCCTTCATTTAGTTAAATTTCACTTCAGTTATTGACTTAGGAAGATGTTTCTCATTTTAGTCCTTGACTTAGTTGAACAAAAATCAACATCAATGACATTTTTCAAAATCAAGTACTAAAATGGTGTTGTAATATGGTCAGGAATTAAAATGAGCTATGCATATTGTAGGATAGAGTAATAAGAATATATATTAGAAAAGATAGGGTCAAGTTTTTGTTTCTAATATGATCTAATCACTCTATTATTGTTTAGGAACTCATTCTTGTACCTTTTGCTGCATCAACAGCAATTTTCAACCTTCTCACCCAGCTTAAGGAAGTCTTTTGACTGTTTGTACCTAGAGGGAAAAAAAGAGAATAAAAATATTTATCTATATAGTGTTCATAAGAGTTTCTCCAAAGAGACTAAATCATACAAAGATATATGTGTAATAGACATAAATAAATTTGTGAAGTTTTTAGTACCATAGAGATGATCAGCCAGGGATCCACCAGGCAAGTACTCATAAACCAATATCTGATGCTTTCTTTCATGACAAAATCCTTCCAAAGACACAAGATTTTGATGCCGGATTTTTGATAGAAGATTAACCTAAGCACAATAGTAGATGTTGGAAAAGGAATTAGGCTTGAGAAAAAAAAATTATACAAAGCATTTTATCATAGAATAATTGTTTTCAGATTTAGATAAACATGAGACACACCTCTTTAAACTTTCTAAATCTTAGATTTTTCTAAGGCAAGCATATCTAGCTCTATAAAACCTATAGGCACTTATAGAGAATTTAGATGTAGGAGCTTTTGAAAAAGTTTAGGTACTTTTACTCATTACTTTTTTAACTCATTTTTATTTTTTTCTCATATGCAAGTGTTGGCTAAACCTACTCTTATTCCATTATAAAACAATGTGTATGATTTCAATATTACTAAGTAATTTTGTTTGATAAATTAAGTCTACAAATTGAGAACATATTTTAAGCTGCTAATAGAAATAATTTGTACTGTATAAAAACTACATGTGTTGTTGTTAAGTATGGTTGGGTATCACATTAGATACAAATGAGTAAGTTGAGCAATATATAAAAAAAAGACCTATAAACCTAACATTTTAAGATTTTGGGTTGAAGGTAGTATCATTCTCTTATATTATTTGGCTCATTTCTTATTCTTATGAGATCTTCCCGGTTATGTTTCCTCGGACTCTCCCGTATGTAATATATAGCGTCCTTACAGTAGAGACAATTTTTGATTTTAGTCCATACATAAAGAAACTCTGTTTAGGTCCAAGGAGATAGTAGCTGACCCTTTGTCTCAATTTTACTATGCACAATTTTGGTATAACTCAGCTTAGCTATACCATGAAGCATGCAATGCTTTTTGTAAGAGAAATTCAGTAAGTGAACCTCATTGATGAAAGAATCAGCACCCAGTTGAGATTTGTCAAACCGAACTTTGACAGCTACAGATTTTCCATCAGGAAGTTTCCCAAGATAAACAGATCCAAAACTACCCTTTCCTATGACTTCTTTTAAGTTTCTTGTAGCTACTTTGATTTCTTTGTAGGAAAACACTTTTGCAGCAGCCCAGTTCCTCATATCCATTTGTCCTCCTAAAAGACACAAGGACATCAATGTAACACATGATGAAACAAAATGTCTAAGATACTTATGCATGATGTAAGAGAATGTACATACTTGATGTGTGGGAGGATTCATATTGGTGTTTGGTCTTGTATATCAATACTGAAATACACATTAAGAGAAAGACTAATGTGACTCCTCCAACCATGCCTAGTATGATTGCTAGATGGTTATGTACATTGTGCTTCTTCTGAGGAACTACAGTAACTTGTGGTGCTTCAATTGGAGGACTGGATGATGCATCATCACATGATGTTGTGGAAAAGGTAAGACACAAATTACCAGATGTCCTGCAAATGATTAAGGAATTAGCATGCATGTTGTTTCTTGAGGAGACAAATCAATTGTATACCTGATTTCTAATGTTTCTTTATTCAAAGACTGTGGCAGAGGACCTTGTAGTTTGTTGTTTTCCAGATTCCTTCAGATAGGAAAACATTTATAATATATCAATTGTCATGGATAGAACACAAAAATTAATAAATAAGTGAAAAGAGAAAGGATACTCATTATTCTTGCTTACAGTAAATGGAGGTCCTCTAACTCCCCCAAGCTATCAGGTACTACTCCCATTAAACTATTGTTCTGCAAGTCTCTTCACATACAAAGGGAAAGAAAGGGGCAGAAAAGGGAAATGTAAGGTGTAAGTTTTCAACTATTGTTCTTGCAGAAATTCAAACTTCAAGTTACTAATAGATCCTTTTAACCCCTTGAATTTGAAAAACATGTGGTATATGTTACTCACAATACTTGAAGGTTAATCAAGTTCTCCAGATCTGCCCCAATAGATGTTAGCTGATTGAAACTTAGGTTCCTGAAAATTTTAGCTTATTAGTCTACTTTGTATGAAACCAATATTAAAGTTCAAGCTATATGGAAGCATTACAGTTTCTCAAGATGCTGCAAGCCATCCAAATTCTGTATTTCACCAGTAAGCGATGTGTTGTGCAAATCCCTGAGAATTATGGGGCCAAAGATGGATTGAATATCAGAAACAAATATGGTACATGTTTGAAAGCACTTGTATTTGGAGAAATAATCATGCCAATTAGTTGAAAGAAAATTACAATATTTTGAGGTCTAACAAGTCACTGAATGTGGGACTAATGGATCTCAAATTTATGTCTGAAAGATCCCTGAAAAATGTCATTCATATTAGATCTTCAATCAAATAAAAGCTAGCATATTGAGAAAGAAAGAAAGCAACAACAATGTATTGAGTGCACACACAATGATGTAACAAGGCTTCCTTCACAGTCAATTTTCTCCCATGGGGAAGGCAGACATGGATCATCCTGCCATCCAAGATCCAATCCAGTGGACTGCTGAATAACCTGCAGTGCTGAAACTGGGATTCAAGTTGAGCAAAAGAATAAGTAAATGAATCAAACTATAGTTAGTTTGTGTTTGGACAAACTTCTCTATAAACACTCCTCAAAAAGAATAAAAAAGTGAAATAAGTTTTTTCACAAGTTAAACTTAGCTTATGGACAAGTTAAAAATAAGAACTTAGAGAAAAAACTACATGAAAGAACTTGTAGTTTGTGTATAAGCTAATTTTAACTTAGGAATAAGCTTGTTTCATTTTTCTTCTTGTTTTTCTTTTTCACAAGTGTTTGTAGATAAATTTATTCAAACAGACCTATAGTGGAAAGAGACTGAAATGTAGGATAAGACCAGGAAGAGAGAAACCTGTGGTTGAGGAGGCATCAGTTGGAATATCAACCATCTCATAAACCTCAAATGCATTGATCTGAGGGTAGAAGCTGATACTCTTTAATGTTATATTCAAGCTACCAATTCCCTTTCTTGTTAAGTATAAAGCACTGGTTTCAGAGCTATTTATCTTGTAGTTTGATTTTACTAGTTCTCCATTTATAAGGACATCAAATGAGGGGAAGACAGGAAGAATCCCTGCAAAGTAGAGAATGATATAGTAGTCCCCTAATGCATCAAGAGGGAGGTTGTATGTGAGAGTATTACTTCTAGCCAAAACTCTCCCAGTTTGAAGAACAGCTGCTGGTGGTTCTTCTACAAGACTAGACTGTCTGAAGCTAAGTTGAATCTTAAACCCAATGGCAACATGAAAGGGAGTGAAACTTCTATCAGCATCCCATATTCTATCAAATGGATCCAAGGGATACCTGTATTTTATAGAGCTAAAGCTTCACAACCTTGGTTAACCACAAAAGTTAGCACTATGAAAGAAATTGGTGGTGGCAGTACAATCTCTAACAGACCCTTTCTAATTCTGTCTATTATTGGTTAAGATTTATTGAAAACATTAGAGTCATTAATTTAGTACTGAAAATCACAAAGAATGTGTTGCAAACATTTCTCATCTCATAGCTGTTAAGGTTTCTTACCTTATAGAGTCATTTGAGTGTCCACAATCAATTCTATAACTCTTCCTAAGCAACTTGTTTGGAAAATCTTTCATGCCATTTGTGTAGGCTCCCTGACGAAGTGGTCTGATTTCCAGAGAAGAAATTACTGGTGAACCCCCTTTAGGCATTGCAATTAAGCAGAATGGCAGTGTATCCATCTTGACTGTCCATAGAAATTCTTCAGTCCATGGATCATCTTCAGCAAGATTTATGGTGGCAGCAATAGATGTCCCAATTGAAACATAGAACTTAGGGGGTTTCCCAAGTCCATCATAGTTCTTGTACACAAATTTTGCTCTAACAAGAACCAAAGTCGTTGAATTGTTTGCTGGTATTCTGTAACATCTTCGCCTTCTGGAATTTGGGAAGAACCGAGCTGAGATGTTCAGTGAGGAGGAACCATCACTGTAAGTGATGGTGGTAGTCTTGCCTGTGGTCACGTAGGTGGTGTCTGGTACCCAAGAAATGTTCGATGAATCCCTGAAACTGGTTCTTCCACCACAAGAAAGACTTAAGAAACCTGCCCATTGAAATTCTATGAGAAAGTTTTGAACAACATAATCAAGTTGATCTTACTAAAAGAAATTTGGTCATGTCTAATATTCAAACAAAAGAACTACCAATTATTTTGTAAAACAACATAAGTACGTAAGTTCTTATAAATTGCTCAAATTTAGAAAATTATTAAAAACTGAATTTTAAGTCTATTTCAATCTAACATTTGTAATATAATGTTTGCATCAACTTCTAAATTATTGAAAGATGTACTTTTCGTTGTCCACGTGAGATCTTCAACAAAAAGTTACTTTTATTTTATATTTTTGTTGAATATCTCACGTCGATTAAAAATTCAGCCTTTTAATAATTTATAAATTGACACAAATATTGTCTTACTAGATCATGTTTAACATTAAGTGCTACAACAATGTTAAAATCATGTTCATCGTTTTTACTTCTTCAACATATATGAAACCAGATGAAGATTTATGTCATGAAAAAAGAAATCAGCTTCAACACTCAAATGTTATAAATGATCTCAAAAGGGTATTATGAGAAAACAAACATGATCAAGAAAATGGGATGCTGAATTTCTTACTTAGTCTTCTACAACAAAAAGTTAAGGCTAAAATGATGACACTAGTTCATAGGGAAGTGTAAACATACCATCTTGTTCGGAGAAAGCGACAAGACAGAAACTACAAAACAGAAAGAAGCCAACCTTTGTGTCCCTCAAGTCCATTAAGTCATGAAAACTGATGCCTGTTATCTCTTTTTCTTATCAACAGATAATAAGAAAATCTATGAATGCATAAATAGTGTCCAAGTTGTTCAATGAATTGATCCATATTCACAATGATTTCCTGATGTAAAGAAGAATGATGAAAACAAAATGCTGAACAAAGCTTGAAGGAAGGGAAAAGGAGGGGAAATTTGGAATGAATCTTAGTTTGGTAGGGAGAAGAGCTTATGGATGATAAAAAATATGTTGAAGTAAAAAGAAAGGAGAAAGAAAAAGATGAAATATGAATGAGTGCGTAGAGGGTGTTATGATTAAAGGTTGTTCAGTCTTTGAAAATTGGCAAATGCTTAAGGTATATTAATGTTTGTTTCCTTATTGCTCTAACTAATCATTACTAGCATGTTTGGTGATTTGATTCCTATGAGGGAAATGATGAATAAGAGAAAAGGCTTCACAATCCCTATCTGTTTTGAAGTATGTGTTGAATTGAAAGGGTTTGTGATTTGTATCCTTGTGATGCCACATGTTAGTTGGGAACTATAGGAAACTATAGTGTCTTTATATTTTATTTGGACAAGAGACTTTATGCTGTGTTTAGTAGAGAAGAAAGAAATAAAGAAAAAAAATAAGAGATATAAAAGAAAAGGTAAGAAATGAAAGTAAAAATAAGTAGTGTGATTGAATCTAAATCAAGCACTAGTGACATTATTTAAGAAAATATCTTAAAAACCTATAGGGATTTTAAGTGTCTAATTGTATGAAAGAAAGAGGAGATAAGAAAGGAATATAGGTAGCTGGTATTTAAATATGATAATACAGTTATATTTAAATACTTGGTTCGATTATAATCTAAAAAAATGTTTTAAAATTATTTTCAATTTTATTGAATGAATTTTTTATTATTTTCTTACCCTTATTCGTCGTTGGTCCTCCTCCATTTTTCATTATTTAATGACACCCATTCCTTTGTGGTTAAATCCCATCCCCATGTTCCAGTCCAGGAAACTTACTTAATATTATTATTATTATTATTATTTTTATTTTATAATAAAAATAATAAAATACAAACAATAAAATAATAATAATAATAATAAATAAATAAACAAATTTTAATAAAAATAAAAATAATAATTAAAAATATATTAATAATAAAATAATAAATAAATAAATAAAATATCAATAATAACAATAACACCATTAAATATTTTAATTTTATTTTTCTCACCTATTCATCTTCTTTTCTTTCCCACTTTCTTTACAATTTTCAAACTAAGCAAATTTATTTTCATTTTGAATATTTCTCACATCTTTCTTATTTTCTTTTTCTCTGGCAAACACTTAACAATAAAGTTTCAACTTACTTTGGACATTGATATTCTAATAACATTAATATTTATGCAGTCATATGAAATATTTTGATATATCTAAAAAGTCTCACATTATTTAAGATATAGATAAAAATAAAAATTAAGAATAGTTTATAAACAATTTTCTCCTTTCACTCACCACCTTTTAAGAAATTCCTTTTAATAGAACTATCAAATATATATCAAACAAACAATCCTTCAAATGTAATAATTCTAACAATGTAAAAAAAATAAAAATGATGATGAAACATTAATGTTAAAAGATAAACTCAAATCATGTTGTCCATAACCTCAACTAAGAGTTTTATTTCAACATATCAAAATTAGTTTACATTGCTTATGATTTGAAGTTACGAGTAACTTAAATATCTTCTTATTAGTTGAAACACTTTTGTAGAACAAAATTTGATAAAAATATTAAATATCAAAATAAACAATATCTTAAGTTTAATTATGTTTAAAGCCAAAATATTATTTATTACAAAGTAACAAGATTAGAGCTGATAAAAAAAAGTAACAAGATTAGAGCAATTAAAAAAAATCAGAGTGACTATTTTAAAAAAAATAAATTTATTTAGTTTTACATCAATACTTTTGAAAACATCAAAATCAAATGAAATCGACAGAGTATTTAAATTTACTGTGAATATTTTTAGATAAGTTTCTTCATAAAATCTTTCAAAAGAAAAAATAAAAAAAAGAATGCAATTGACGTTTCTATAAATTAAAATACATAAGTAAAAAGCAAAATTTAGAAAAATTATAGGAAAGATTTTCTGTAAATTAATTTATTCCTAAACTAATTTTATTTTATATCAAAACTAATTTCAATATTTTTCTTATTAAAATAAGTTTCTCGATAAGAATTTCTAGAGAGAGAAATGTGAAGAAAAGTAAATTTTTTTATAAATAAATTAACTTTTACACAAACTAATTATATATCATAAAAAATTAATTTTATTATTTTATAGATTTTTCTAGTAAAGATCGTTATGGATAAGCACGTCCAAATACAGGTTTTTAATTTATGTTCATTATCTACAAATTCTTCAAAAGTCAATGCTTAGAATGCAAGTTTTGACTAATACGTACTTCATTAGATGGCAATAACGCATGCATAGGATGCTTTACACGTTGCCATCTAATTCATTAAAGTAATAATAATTGTTAATTCTTTTTGGCTTTGCTTTCATCTTAGTATAAGTAAATACCCAACATGTCCTTCTTTTTTACCATAGTAAAGTAACTTTTCAACAAAGTCACAATCAATGTCTACTCTTTTTGGGTAATACTTTTCTTCCCTATGTTTTATCACTTTTTTTTCCAAAGTGACATCCATACTAAAAGAATTTAATTTATTTTTTATTAATTGTTTTTAATTTTTTTAATATTTAGTTTCATAAAACTTACATTGTAATAATATTTTATTTAGTTGTTAAAAAAATTTGTTTTCAAACTTTTATTTTTAAAATTTCAAATTTTATTTAGAATTCATTATCTTAAATTTTATAGCATATCAGTAGTGAAAAGATCTTATAAATTTTAAATTTTAAATTTTAAACAATGCTAAGTATAACTTCTATATTTCTAAATGATGTCTCTTAACTAATTTTTTTAATGTATAAATTCTGGAAGTAGATTTTATCTTTGAAGGAGAATATTTTCCTTATTACACCAATGAGAAAAAAAAAAATTGAGTAGTATATTTTCAATTTTTTTATTGGAATCAATCAAAATTTAGAAAATTTTATGAACGTTATCTCGTATTTAAAGTCTTACTCGCAATATTATATGATTTTTAATTAATAATAAAACCTATAACTTTAACCAATAAAAATATGATTAAAAAAAATATGACTCTAATCAATATTATTCAAACAATTTCATTGACATATAAAGTGGTTGAAGACTTTTGGAGCTAGTGACACATTTTGTTCAGAAGGCTAACCTAGTATTTGACTAGTTCCTTTAATACCATTCTTTGCAGTTGAACACTTTTATTTCAAATTATAATAAAATCATTTTTTTTCAATAATTTTCCGAAAAGTAAATTTTGGGATGTATTATTAGTTTTGTTTTACATACAACAATAAAATCAGTTTTTGTGAAAGAAAAATAAAATGTATAAAGCTGAAAAGTAATAATAAGTTCCAAATTTTCAGATTTATAAAATCAACTTATTTTGTTTAGTAAAAATAACCTTTTATAAATTTCAGGTTATTATCTTAAACATATATACAGCTAAAATACAAACAATTTTTATTTTCAAAACAGCCGAAATCTTCTAAAATATATTTTCTCAAACACACTTTACCTTTAAACTAAATTGCCTCATGAATGTGAAAAATAAACTACATCATAAACTATGGAGTTACTCAAAATGAATGGTGAATTTACACATCAAATACCAACATTAATTAATTTGGTACATATTTGGTATGAGTAGCCTTTGTTTTGTGACTTGTATCAAATTGTTTCTAATCAATCATATTGCATGCATTAGTTAGTACATGAACTTGGTAACAAACCACGTCGAATGCACCAAAACATGTGCTAATGACATTATTACTAGTATTTGAACTAACTAGTACATTATTATTATTATTCATGTTTATGAGAAATTGTTGAAGAGCTCGTCAAAATTTTAATTTATTTCACACGATACCTTAAAATATAATTAATGTATTAATAGTTCATCAAAATTTTAATAATACAAATTTCGTACTGTCTATTAGTGGTCATCTCAAAGTGGTATCATTATGATAATTTTGCAAAGGTTTATTGATGACAATTTTGAAAAATCTATTTACCGAAAGACTGAGAAAGGAAAAGAGGATGGAGATGAACAACATGTATTCTTATCGAAGTTGAGCTAGAACTATTCTATGATACGCTTAATAGTTGTATATCGTTTAGGAGTTGAGGTCACACACAATTTAAAAAAAAACTTTCATTCCTTAATCTTTCTAAGAGTCTTATAAGAACAAAATCATGATGAAGTTCTTATCTCTAAAACGAACAATATCTCGGATGTAATGATTAATCTTAACAAACTTAAGGTCAGAACATTAACATTTTTATAGAAATGAAAAAGTGATTCCAAAGATGAATCCTTTTTCTCTTAACCTTCAATTGAGAGCTTGTTCCAATATCTTAATAATACCACAAGACTTAGGAGTTGAAGTCAAAAATAATTTATTTACACCTTTCTCTCTTAACATTCCAAAATGCAAGAACAAAATTATGATAAAACTCTTAACTCCAAAACAAATAATGATTTGAATGTGATGATTTACCGTATCAAACTTAACATCAAAATAACGTGTAAAAAGAATATTAACGAAAAAGAAACTCTCACTTTTTAAAATTGACAAAAAAAGTTTATGTTGATTCAAATCAAAATCAACATCAAAATTTTATCTCATTTACATGTTTGTTACCGTCTTACTTATTATAGTTATTACCATTATTGTAATAAATTGTTATTAAATATTATTTTAAAAACCATGAGAGTTTGTTATTCATAATAATCTACCTGCGCCTTCAATATAATTTTTCTCGCGAGAGATATTCAAAAGTTTTGTTTTTTTTTAAGGTTACCTTAGAATGGTGTAACAAGCAAGTATAGGTGGAAATAGTGGACCACACAATGAGAAGTAGTGTTTGTGATTTGTGTAGTTTTCCATGAGAATGGTGTTAGGAAAGGGTTGGTTCTGTGTACATCAACGTGTTCATTTGTGAACCAAACTTTTTGGCCCCATCCCATATGTTTCATCGTCAATGGTTTGAGATGAGATGTTTCCATCCAACACTTAAACACATGGCCCCATCTTTCTCACAAACTACTACTACACATATACACTTTTTCCATCCTTCAAAATCTCCTTTTGAGAACAAAAACAGCTACCCTTCAAGCAAAGAGAGAAAAACATGTCTCTTCCAACACCAAGTAGTGAAGAGAAAGCCCTTTCTCAGCTTAAAGAAGGAGCAGCACCAGCTTCATCATCAGCACCAGCTTCATCCTCTTCTTCATGGAATAGGCTACACACCTTCCCTCCTTTAAATCTACACAACAAGACTAGCAAAATTGGTAGGTCACACATTCTTCTTTCTTCTACAACACAATATCACTAATTATTCTTCTGATTTAGACATGTTTCTCCATAACTTCTTTTAAGAGAGAGAAAAAAAGTTATGTATAAATTAAACTTAGTTTATAGATAAATTATGTGTAAACTAATGTTTGATTACAAAAAGTAGGTTAACATCATTGTTAAGATAAAACTTTATTTTTGATTGTAAAGCAAGTACATAAATTATATTTTTTTCTTTCTGTTTTCATATGATAACTTTCTTAGATGAATCTCAAGTTACTTAATGAAAAATGGCACTAAAAATACTTGGAGAAATGTATATAAATTTTATCTTTCCTCCCAAATGCATTATATACATACACTATCTCTTTGCTTTTTTTTTTTTTATTAATGGTTTTTTTTAAACAAAAGGCTGATATAAAGAAAGAATGTTTGAATGATTAGAATTTTGCATGATAAAAAAGAGAACTTTCGAAATTTTGATGCACATTGAGGATGATGAACTAAATAGTGAAGTGTTGACTGATTCAGAAGACAGTGATGAAGATATGTTCACAGTTCCAGATGTGGAGAGCACACCCATCAGTGTTCATTCTGCAGTGACTCTACAAAACAATAACATAAATCAACGTAATGTGACAGATCCTCAGTTTCAAACTAGTTTCCCTGGAAAGCGTCGCAGGGGAAGAAACCCTGCAGATAAGGAACATAGACGTCTCAAAAGGTATAAATACACATATTATATATTTGCATATTCACATGTTTCGAATAGTTTTTTTTTTTTTGTAAATATTTCTCTAACAAAATTTTAGAATCACTCGTAAATATTTAACATCATGCTTGAGATATTCATGTGGAATGCAGATCTTATTTTAGAACATTTTATGTAAAACTGAATTAGGAATAAACTTACTTGCTAACATTTTTAACTAGAAAAATTAAATAAAATTTTCTATAATGTTATGCGTGATTAAAAATAAAACTTTTTAGAAGTTAATTGAAAATTTCTTATACGTAAATTATTTTTTTCTTATATAGAAGTTTATTTTCTTTTTCTAAAGAGTGTTTTGGAATGCCCCTTATTCAAATGTTTTCATAATTTGGAGGCTGAAACAAGTACTAAAAGGAGAATGGCTTTAAAAAGGTTTAATCTTCTTCGGCTAATTAGTATCTGAAATTGTCAAGAGAAATGTGTGGAATCAATTGCGATAGATTTTGTTTGTAAAATTCGACCAATATCAGGTCAAATTTTGAGATATTTAACTAATGGGTGATACATGGAAGAAATTATTTTTGTTATAGTTAAAAGACTAATCCATTCAAAAATAAAAAGTCCAAAAAATTGATGTTGTAGCAAGTCTATAATACTACAAATTATTAAAAAAAAAAAAAAAACATCGTACATATGAAATCGAACAAACTTTTATCTAGAAAAATGATACAAAAAAAGTGCAAATGATGAAATATACCACAATTATATACGTTCATTTGAATAGAAAAGTTCAAAATTATTTGAAATTTGTTATATATCATAATATTGGATGTTCTCTTTTATCATATACTACTATATATGAAAGATAAATAAGTTACCTGTAGAAAAAATATAATACGTGGAACAAAAATTATTGTATAAATATAACAAGATAGTAGTAGTTTTATGCTATTTTATCACTGTTCTTAAAAATTTTAAATAAAAAAATATTAAAGCAGCACCTTTTAGATTTTCGTATGACTAGAATTTGTTTGGATACAAATTAGTAGAGTTTTTTTGAATTTTTTTCTATTAAAATATGCCTTAGATTAAGTAACTTTTTATTCGTAATAAAATTGCGTATTTTGTACATGATGCACGATGATTTTTTTTCTCATTTTTGGTGGTTAATAAAATTTTTATTTTTATTTTGATTTCCATTATTGAGTGTTATTAGTTAATTGATGACTTGTTCTTTAAGTGATATGTCAATGATTTATGATTGAGACATGTTCTCAATTTGTCTTTGGTCCCCAACAAATTTTTATATTTTTGTTTTTTCATCTTCAATAGTTTTTGTCTTATTTTGATTTTATAAAATTTTTATTTTTATTATGGTCTTTGTTATCCATTAAGTGATGAGTTGTTTATTAAGTGATTAAGACTGAGTATAATTATTAAATGCAAGTTTTAGAAGTTATTTTGTTTAAAAGAAAAAAAAATCAATGTTAACCTAACTTTATCGTTTCCTTTTACGTTAGGTTTGCATTTTTTTAGCATGAAAAATCTAAGAAAAAACCCACCTTTGTTAATCTTCATCCTCTTTGGATTTCAGCATTAAATAAAAAAATGAAAAGAAATAGGAAATGAAAATTCTAATCGAAAGGAAACATGAAATATAAATTCTAATTGAGGGAAATAATGTTGTTTCCGTCATAAATTTTTTTCCTTCAAACAAAAACATTTAAAAAACAATACACATGTCATCCCACTCAATTTCTAACATAATAACTTATCATTTAAGAAATCTAATTAACTACAGAGCCCAAAATGAAAATAAAAGTTTAAGAGACCAAAATGGAAAAAAATATTAAATGCCAAAATCTATTTATTATGTACCATAAATAAAAAGAATTACACGTGTTAATATTACGAATCATTGATATGTCACATAACAAACAAGTTATAATTTAATATATGTAAGTAAATAATAGGAACGGTCACAAAATTAATTTTTTTATTGAGAACTAAAATAAAAATATATATTAAAGATCATATACAAAATTGACAATTATGAAGGATAAAAAGCTATAGTATATTTAAGCATAACAAGTTTTAAAAGGTTCTCATAGTTTGTTTTTTTTTATATCGAAACTAATTTATGGTTTTGTGAGAATATCGTCAAATCTTCATTCCAGTGTGATGATGTTATCTAACTATGAATTGATTTGACCTAACTTTGTTAATTACGTGGTCACGCCTTTGTTTGTAGTATATGCACTTTCTTTAACCAATTTTTTCAGTGTGGAAACTTTTTGTAATGTTTGTTAAATATCAGAAGCTATATACATGAGCTTTGATACTATATTTTTGCAAACAGGTTGTTGCGAAATAGGGTTTCTGCTCAGCAAGCCCGAGAAAGAAAGAAGGTTTATGTGAATGATTTGGAAGCAAGAGCCAAGGAGTTGCAAGATAAAAACGCTATCTTAGAAGAACGTATCTCTACTTTGATCAATGAGAACACCATGCTTCGGAAGGTAACACATTTTTTAAGTTTTAATTCTTCTCTTTTCCATGTGTTTCCACATATAACTTTGGAATAAACTTTTCCATATGATTCTACACGAAAACTCTCGGAATAAACTATACATATATAAAACCAATTTATAAGATAAACGTGGAAATAATTTTCATTTTACAAACAGATTATCTGAGAATAAATTGGAGTTAATATTCTAGCGAGATTTATCAAGCTTATTGTGTTTTTCACGACCACTCACAATTATCTAGTGACATATTTTGTTGAGAACTCACAAACTCAATGTCTTATAAAGTTTTGGATTAAAGGTAATATCAATTTTTTGTGTGGATCTTGCTCACTAATGTGAAAAAGAGACTCTCACTTGAGGGTGAACAATATAAAAAAAAGAAAACCCACAAACTTAATACTTTAAGATTTTTGGTTCAAGGTGATATCATTCCATTATTTAGATCTTCTCGATTTTCGAATACATTTGACATTTACATGTCTTGGTGAGAGATTAGTATGCTTGAAATCTTACATAAATTAAAAATAAAATTAATTTATAATATGTAAGTAAAACAATCCTTACAAAAATTTGTAAAAATAAATTAAACTTAAAATTTCTTTCTAATAATAATATTCATTATTAATTCACATTTTACTATCACAAGAAAATTCGTTATTGTTGTATAAGTTCATGAGTAATATAAGAAATTTATAACTAAAGCTACTTACGGACAGTGGAAAGTTAGTAGATAAATAACTCAGAAAAGGAATAATTAATTTAAATAGAAACATTAAATTTGTTTCTAATTATATATTTTTTAAAAAGAATTACCCTTAAATAATGGTAATCATAACTGATGTCTGAAATAATTGTTTTAAAAGTTTTCTTAGTCCTAAGTTTGCATTTTAATCTTCATGCATGGTAGTGTTTGAGTTAATGATAATTGAAGTGTATGCATTAATCATGATTCACCAACAGGTTCTTATGAATGCGAGGCCAAAAGTTGATGATAGCAATGAGCAAAAGCAAGAGCAGTTAAGTAAGAGCTAACAAGCAGAGCTAGAGGGTTAAACCTTCAAGAGTTGCATTTATAATTTATTCTATACTGTAAATTTACAAATGTATGATTACTTTTTTTATATATATATACTTTCCTCTAAGACCTCTTTGATGCAGTGAAGTTGGAAATCATTCAGAACTAATGCTTATTGTATAGTAGTTTTAAGTATCTTGAGGAAATAGATTTATTAGATTTCAATATTCCAATGAGTTATTTAGGTCACTCATATTCACCAGGACCACTCTTTGGTTATTTATGGATATTATGTGTAACAGTTAATTATTATGTACTAAATGCTAACTAATTATGTGCTTAATTTGTTATACTTATGTGTCTAGGACTTTTAAAAGTTAATTAAAAGAGACTTTTAATAATAATTTTAAAGCTATCATTCGTCAAGATTTCATTATAAGTTATATGTTTTTGGTGATGATTGAATCCATAGTTATATTTTGGAGTTAAGAGAATGACTTTTCTTCATTGCATTTAAGTTATCCACCTAATAATTTCTTTTTTAATATTACACAAACACTTTCAGTGACTCACAACAAAATCTTAAATAATAAATAAATACTAAATTGCCCCTCCCAACAGTACACTCAATCACTTAATTGGATGATTTTTCTTTCGTTCTTAGTTTGCTTACTGGGTTATTTAGTAGCTAAAAAAGAAGGATAACGTTAGCCAGACCATGACATTTCATTTTGTGTAGGTAATGCATTGGAAGGGTCTACGAATGAGAAGAATATCTAAACATAACACTACTAAATGCTCCTTTATAGATGATTTTGTCTCCTGTTATCATGATTTTGAATCATTTATTACAATGTTTCAAGGTGACTCTAAATCATGCTCTGCATCACTTTTTTTATTTAAAAAAAATTAATCTATTTTAGAAAGTAGTTGAATTTCGGTCATCGCAAAGATCTTATAAACATATTAGGAGGATTCTCCTTCCAAGTTACGTTCTTAATCATAAACTCAATAATGTCTCCAAGAAAGTACAATCTAATGTCTGTGTATTTATTCCTTTTATGATATATTTGATGATTAAATAGATGAATAACACTTTGATTGTCACAATGAATATACACACAATTCTACAAAATATCAAATTCTCTTATTATTCCTTTCAACCACAAAGTCTCCTTCACCCCTTCTATATATACTATGTCCAAAGGTTACAATCGATTACAAGTTAGCCTTCCAACTAACAAATAATGTGAACACATAACTAGAAATAGACTTTTTGTTATCAATATTATCTGCATAGTCAAGTCTACAAACCTCTCTATAGCTTCTTCACTAATGACAGATGATCAATGTTATTCTATTCAAATATCTCAACACCCGCTTCAAAGTCTCTCAATAAGCACGTCTTACACCTGCCATGAACCAACTAACTATCATTACAAGAAAAAGCTATTTAGAAACTAATTTTTAACTACCAAATAAAATGGTTGCTAATTGTGATAGGTCACCAAATTAAATTTTAGTTACTAAATAACTAAAAAATAAAAATAATGATTAAATTTAGTGACCAATTAAGTGAAAATAATTAGTATCTAACATTAGCTATCAAAATTTTAATAACCTATACCATTATATTCTTAATTAATCTCTAACTTAATTAGATACCGGTCTCTAACTTACAACAATTGAAAGTAGAATGCATTGAGGATTACCCGATCGACAGCTCATTTCAATTTCCAACATAAGTTGTGGGTTGTATAACCCTCAACGACGTTCATGACGGAAAAAAATGGCCACCACCACCGTCCTCCGCCGTCAATACCCCATATCTACCACTACAAGATCAAATTAAACTTACAATAAATCTTACATTTTTTTTCAGTTGATTGTATAATTGTCAAATGGCTGAAAATGGTTGTGGTGTCTCTGCGTGCGTGCGTCGAAGGTGTAGCAGCAAAAATCCTCCAAATTTTCAATTGGTATGGCATCAAAGGTCCAGCAGCGGGTATAATATGTATAGGAGGTGCAACAACGTCGAAGGTGCAAGAACGCCGGACGTGCAGGATGGAGGTGCTGAATGAAAAAGGTAAAGGGTAGGATTGGATTAAAAGAAATTTAAAAGGATAAAATGGTAATTTCATATTTACTATAAAGATGCAAGAGGACCGTATGAAGGTGCAGGAAAAATTAGTCTGTTTCGAAATTCAATTTATTTAGAAGGATGGCAAATGAATGGCAATTGCTTCCTACACCCTCCTCATTTACTTCCTGCACTCCATCATAATTTTAAAATACCAAAACTATCCATTATATTTTTAAAATACAAAAACTTGAGAATGTAAAAATGACTTTTAGAATTGGTATTTCAAAATGAATATTAAGAATATAAAAATGACTTTTAGATTTAATTTTCCGGAACCAATTTTGAAGGTGCAAAAATCATGGAAAATGTTTTCCAAATTTCAAAAATAACTTTTGAAAAATATTTTTCGAAATGTAAAATTGACTTTAAAAAAAATCTTTTCCAGAAACATGTTCAGAAAAACATTTTTCAAAAACAAAATTTACATTTCGAGGAAAGCTAAATTTGCATTCTATAAAATATTTTCCAAAAACTAAATTTAACATTCGAAAAACCTTTTTCGAAAGTCATTTCTCATCTCCAACCTGTTTCGGATTTCGTTTTTCTCAAATTATTTCTGAAATCTGATTTCCTCAAACAACTTATACAAAATCTGCACCTACCCACATGAAATCAACCAAAATGCACTCACCGCCACTCACCCATAGTACCGCTCACCGCACCACCACGGACCACGCCACCACTAAATTTTGAGCACTCACCTACGACACCATCTCCTTTCTTTCAATAATATGCTAAGGGTAACAGCGACATTTTGAGAAAATGATGTAGTGCAGGAAGCAAATGTGGGGTTCCAGGAAGCAATTGCCGAAATGAAGATTAAACGTAGGACCATTTGGTTATGACGTCTCCAATAGCTAGTTTTACTTACAAACCCCAAATATTACAATTACTAAGACCAGGTACAATCAAAAGAGATTGAGATAAACAATGTTTTTACCAATGAAGGTAAGAAGATTGGTTTTATTCCTAACACAGAAGACTTTATATTATTTTGGTCCAACTGAGACAACTATGACAACATTAATATGTGGTATATATTCCATCTATTTCACCACGGAAGAAATTTTTAAACAAACAAAATTAAGGGCCTGATTGATTTGAAAAAAATGTTATATACTACATTTTCTATAATTAACTTTCAATGACAGAATCTTATTTTGGAAGCTAGTTGGTTGAAGACCATTAGGCCCCATGTAGCAGATTACGCTACATTCTATAATTAAAGTTTTTACATGATGCAACTTTGACTACGCTTCAGGGTAATAACTGTTAAGGCTCACTTGCATCATATTCATAAAATGCTACACACCAATGCTATTGATGAAATTTAAAGTATGCAACTATTTAAGAGAGTTCTCAATGAGTCTCACTGTTGGAACTTCTCAATATATGAAACTTGAATTAACATTATTATTATTATTATTACACACTTTTATGGGTCCGTTTTTAGTATTCTTACAAGTTTGCCTCCTAATTATTATGATCATTCCATATTTGTGTTACCTTGTTGATGTAGAAGGCTAAAAGCTCCTATGTTAATTTGCAGAATAAATACAAAATTAAACTATAAATTAGTTAATGAAAAACTTAAGGGATTGATTATATGAGATTAAATTAAAAGATTCCAAATAATACATTGTGAAATTAATGAGAATAGATTTTAAGGAGAGCACTTAATGACCTTGTTGGTGTTACTATTTATAGTTAGGTGTTAAATGCATATTTGCATAAAACTATATTTTAAGGATTGCTTTAATTAATATAATGATTGTGTTAAAATATGTTTGTTGTGAACTGGTGTGACATTATTTGTAAAGAATAAGTCTTGATTCAAGTAATGACGCCATGTTATTTGTATTTTGCATATGCTGCCTTTACATATAAAGTTTGATTCTCATCTTATATAGTATGAAAATAACTTTACGAAGAAAGAAGACAATTTTATATTCCTCTTCTTACTTCATACCTTTGTATTTATTTATGTGATTACGCAAGTTTTTTAAATTAAAAAATGATATTAATTTATTCATGTGATTTATAAAGTCTTATCTCTATTTATAGCTTTAGTTGGTGTTTTCTTAATAGCAACAATGCTAAGGATGTATGTGAAGGACGTATGCATGGTCTCCGACTTCAACTTATTCTTCTTCACTAGGAGTTTGATGATCTTGGTTTGTATTTATTTTCAGTATTTTGTGATATAAATTGCTACTTTGCTACTCATAAATTAAAGATAAAAAGTCTATTTATTATAGGAGCTTTTTACTAATGGGGATCACTCCCTTCAAATATTTGACATTCTGAATATACAGGGCATCATAAAAGTAAATTAAAAGCAGTACAAGTGTATGCCCATTGTTCTTTTGTTGATATTTTTATATATATCAGTTTTGTATAACCACCTATTTCCACGGTGCAATTTACTAATGCATCACTACATGGCATCAAGATTTTATAGATGACCAAAAAATGGTGACTAAGTTCATTAGTACTTCACAGTTGATTTTATTGCTTCCAATATCTGCATTGAATGAATGACAAGCTTTTATCAGTCAAGCCATATCTTAAACATGATGCATAAAAGAAACGAAGATAAATTTGAGGTAAACAAACAAGTTACCTTATTTTTGGTTGGCATGTAGAAAGGCTCAAAAACCAAAGGAAAAGGAGTGTCCAGACCACAAATTCTTGCTACAGGGGCCTCTAACTGTGCCACAAAAGTACATATTATAAATATGATTTCTCCCCTTTGCATAGGGAAGAAGAGTACATTTATATAGCCTAAAAACATGCCATCAACTACATTATGACCCTACAAGTGTCATCATCTCATTTTAAAAAGTTAAAACTATAAACTAAATATTATTTTTAACATTCTAGGACCATCCTATAAAATCTTTGAACCTTTTTCTTTTTCCTTCTTCTGAGTGTCTCTAGGCTCATTCTATCACATACACATATATACATATAAAATAGCCATTTTGTTGATTTTTCATTGTATAAGAAGTATGCACAGTTTTTACATTCAAAAACAGCCAAGCTTTATTCCTCTAGGTGGGATTTTCATGAATTTCGAGATTTCTACATGAAAGCTTGTTGAGAAGGCTAATGAAAATGAAAATTACACTTTGTTGAGAGTAGAATTAGAAAGAAAAATCAGCAGATATGAATATTCCTATGAGCTGGGAGATTACACTTTTATGCACATGGTACTAAATCATTCTACTTAATAAGTCCAACTTTCAGAAGTTTACATAGGATTATATAAGCATACCCTTGTGAAGCAACGCTCAACAATGGAAGCTGAGACTTCAGCACCAAAACCTCCAGTTATAGGAGCCTCATGACTAACCTACAAAGTACATTCAATGCATCATGTGAGGTGATACCAAACCAGGTTACAGTATTATTCTATAAACTGCATACTCACTAGCAATCTTCCTGTCTTATTAACTGAGGCCTCTACTGTTTCCTTATCCCAAGGAATTAGTGTCTTCAGATCAATCAATTCACAAGAAATTCCCTCCTGCAGGAAAATGTAGACTTCCACTTAAGAATTGAATTCCTTATATGTAGGTCATATATTATAGCAGAAATGAGAAATTGAAATGCCAAACTTTCTTCTACAGAACGATCTTGTTCTTGTGGAAACACAATTTATGAATCAACACAAAGTAGTTTAAAAGTACATCAACTTACTCATCAAGTCATCAATAGAGGAGAGACAGTGAATGGGATGCTCTTGATACTTTTTAGACTACCTATATATATATATAAATAGTTTTAGTTTGATCCTATTCATGTGAACCTTTTGGGAAGTTTTCCTAGGTCCTTTTACACCCTTAATTTGAGATGTTAAAGGTAGAAGAGGACAAAATGAAATTCCAACAGCATTAAAGGTAATTAACTCTAAACAACTTGTTGACAAATTTAACACCACTAATTAAATTAACTAATTTTTTCATTCTTGTGAAGTGGCTAAAACCAGAGGTAGTACAAGAATTTTTTCTCTAGAGCAAACACCTCAATATAACTAGTATGGTACGTGACATTGAAAACTACATTATGGGTTCATATAACGGAAAATAATGATATGACATAAAATACTTCACTCATCATGTATTTCTTATTTTTTTTCATGGTTCAGCCTTCCAAAATAATTTTAATGAAATTCTGCCAGGACTTTACATTATGATAAATTACTTTTTTATGCTATTCGATTGAACTCCCAATTCCATTTTTGTCCTAATTTCTTACATTAACCCCGGGAATCAAACTGGTTTCCCTTCCATACGCATACTAATCTTTACATTCCAACTTAATTCTGTTGCTTCTCGGAAAAACTTACTCTACATACCAAGTTTATTAGGTTGCATCAAGTGAAATTCTCCAGAATCAGTTGCCCAACTTAACCAAAAGTGAACAAAAATATGGTATGATGCACACAATACATGTTCAAGAGCTTTCAGTTTCAATGCAACAGCCGCTTACTTTTTCAGCATCAAGACAAGCTTGTTCCATTATAGATAATTGAGCTCCCCATCCAACAAGTGTTATATCACTTCCTTGCCGAATTACCTGAATACACATTTCAATATTCATCAGATTAAATATTTCACAGAATAACTTGTCAATAGTGTTGTGCAAAAGAATTTCTTTTATTCAGTGTGACATGTGGTGTACCTCAGCCTCAGATAATGGCAGCATGTAATCACCCTCCGGTACTTCTTCTACAGCCAAACGATAAAGCCACTGAAACCATGAATCACAATATTAAGAATGCAAAAAGCGCAAACTATGCTCATAATTCGTTAAGGCTATTTTGGTAGAAAACAACCTTCGGTTCAAAAAATACTATAGGATTTGGATCTCGAATGCAAGATAGCAACAACCCTTTTGCTTGTCGTGGACTTCTGGGAATGACCACCTACAAAGAAACTCAGTTGATGCATTTGGGGAAAAAGTAATTATCTAAGGAAGGCAAAAGGTTCAAAGAAATTTTGTTTTCCCACAAGAAATGAGTGGTATGCTATACTTCTTATGCAATCACAAGACTAGCATAAACTTGAGAATATGTTATCCAAATCAATGAAAATATAAGTTAAAGGGAGAAAGAGCAAGATTATTTAGAGACCATGACTTGTTCTGTTTGGCCAGAATGGATAAAGTATACAATTCTACTTCAACCTACTGAAATTCTAGAAAATGCAGTTTAAACATCTACATTAACATTCCATATGAAGATCAAGCATATAGATTGTATGCATCCGACTTGTTACATATCAGCCCAATATTATGTCGGTATATGTTCGAGATTTCCCATAGACTTGAGATATGGATAAATTATAATATGTAAATAGGTCCAAATCTTACTTAACAAGTCAGTATTGTAAGGTTGAGTTATGTTTAAAATCTACATTTTTCTAAGATTGTATCAAAATCTAACCTAGAAAAATTTGTTGAGCCTATCATGTCGTCCACCATTGGACTACCCATAAATATTTATTTCTACGTTTTAGACCTCCATTCTCGAAGTGAGATGATGTACTAGAGATATGACTACATTATAATACGTAAAGTAGATCCAAACCTAACCTTACAAAGTGATTTTGTGAGGTTGAATTAGATCTAAAACTCACTTTCTAAGAGTATCCCTTAGGGACATTGTGAGTATGTCATCTAGATGCATCTTAGTCAAAGGCACCTTTACTCTAATAAAATAACAGTCTACTTAAATATTTTTTGGTCCATTTTAATTATATATTTATACATTAAAACCTTCAATATTATATTTAGATGTGATCATTATTGAATAACTTAGTCTACAACTTCATTGAAAAGATTTTTGCTGTCATTACTATTCCACTCGCCTTGATAATCTTCTTAATTTGGACGAGTAAGCAATTTATAATTGCCATGGATTTCAATCTTACCCTTCCATACTACCTTAAGTTTAGAATTTGATTATTTATATAGTCTATTGAACAATCACACACTATATTGTAGGTGGCCTTTTTATTTGAACACAATGGACAAGAAATAGAAGTAAAGAAAATGAAGGTTCTGACAAACAAAATGAAGTCCATATGAAAGCACCATACTTTGATACCAGGAACATGACAGAAGAAAGCCTCAGGGGACTGAGAGTGGTAATGCCCACCATGGCCTACAGCTCCATAAGGGGTTCTAATTGTTAAACCTATAAATGAGTAGAAAAACTTGATGTAGCAACTCAAAATACAGATGAGTCAAACTTCAACATTGAAGCAGTGAAAGAAATTTACCTCCGCAGTTAAATTGGTTACCACTCCGGTATCTGAATTTAGCAGCTTCATTGACAATCTGGAAATTAAAATTGGTCAATTACTGATCAAAAGAGGCTTTTTGACTAAACCAAGCCTTGGAAAGTAGCTTGCCTGGTCAAAAGCAGGGAAAATGTAATCTGCAAACTGGATTTCTGCTATGGCACGATTTCCCTGTCAGGTAAAAATACATAACTAACTTGAATATATCAGATTGTAGTAAGGTTTGATAACAAAGATATAAATGAATTATTGTAACCTCAGAGACCCACCATAGCTGCTAGACCAATGCCAAAGCCAACAATACCCTGTGAGAATCGTTGCAGTATAAAAATTTATGTCAATTCTTAGGATATACAAAACTACAAAGACAATTAGAAAGATACTTAGTGTAAAAATAAGAAATACGGTAAAATACATAATCAAATTCTTTGAGCACAATTTCAGAGTAAGATTCCATCAGAACATATTCCAGAAAATGCTCTCTTTTTATGCTTCTTTCCCCTTTCTTTGATAGAAAATCATCTTGGAGGTTAGAATTTACTTCTTATTGGTGTGATATTAGAACTATATTTTCATTATGCTTATTAAATATACACACATTTACAAGGGCGATAGGAAGAAAGAAAGAAAAAGGAAGCACATAGGCAATGTCAATTTATAAAAATAAATACCTGCTCACAGAGAGGAGTATTGAAAACCCTCTTTTTACCAAATTGGTCTGCTAATCCAGCTGTGCAACGGAAGACACCACCAAAGCTTATATCCTCTCCAAACACATAAGAACTGTGATGATGTGCAAGAGAAGATAAGGAAGTACACCGGATATTCATGTTACACATAAACAACTCATAATAGTACAATTGATAGAACCATACAACTTCTCAAACATGCTAAGGCATGGACATACGCAATATCTGAATATTACTTTAACAGGGTTTGTTTAATAGTGCTAAAATAGAAAGCTTCCAAGAGCAACCTTTGCGAACAAAGTTTGGTTTACATAACAATTCACACTTCCATTAAATCTCAAAGTAATGTTCTACACAAGGATTTTGAGACTTGGGAGTCACCACCAGCTACTTGTAGACTTCCCTATTGGTCCTTCATAGAAAATGTAAAATCATTTCCTTAACAGAAGCCCCAAATCTAAAACAAAGATCAATTTTTAACAAAAGTAAAAATCAAAATGAAAAAACTCTGGGAATTGAATGTTTCTTGGAATGATGTTTTAGATGTTACAGTTCAATTCTTTCCTTCCCCCTCAGTCCGCTCCAACACTTTTTTTTTTTTTTTCTCAATTTGTGATATCAAAATTGGAAACCACCTTTCAGAATAACAGGGAAACAATGCAAATGATACACACAGAAATTCCTAGAGCTAAAGGACATTTTTCAAACGATTTCATCACCTGATATGATTTATAACTTACATTAACTTGAAATTATACAAATTCCAGCAGACTATGTACAAATCGAAGCATAAGACAACAACTCAACACAATTTGAAACAGTAATCAAACAAAAGTAATAAAATAAAATAAAAAAAAAAGGAAGATTTCCAAGCTGTTTGTATCTAAACATCAAGAAAAAGTTAAAATAAATAAATAAAACAAACAAATTAGGTGAAAGATGACACTATATGATACCCCTACATGAATGAATTTAAACTATACAATTGAAATGAATAATAAAGATTAAAACTAACTAAACCAATGGTGATCATGCATCTAGGGATGTAAGATCAAGATTTACTCTTATCACCTCTCACACTCTCACTAGATATATCTTCATGAGTAAACAAACAGAGAGACCAACCGGGGATCAGAGTCCAAGGCAATGTGAAGAGCCTGATTAATTGCAGAACAGAGGTTCACTGATTTCACACCTTCCTCAGAACCACCCTTTTGAACGCTGGTGGAGGAGGAAAATCCTCTCTTGCAAACCGAAGAGACCAATCTTCCAAACTTGGTTGACATGTCTATGATGTGAAAAACTTGAACTTGCTGATACAATAGCTCCCCAGAACGGATTTGAACTTGAATTTGATCAAACTCTTCTCTCCCCTCTCTTCAAGTTCAGATTTTTCGGGCTTTCCAAGTTGAGAGAGGTAGTTGGGTATGTCTCCAAGTATCTTTCGTACCTTGCTCTGTGCAGTGTGAGAAGATAAAACTATAAAAAATTAAATAAAAATTAGGGGGAGAAAATTGATTGGGTAAAATCTGACCCATGAAGAGAAAGTTGTTTTATTTCGTTGTAAAATTTGTGAAAACCATTGAGTTGAGAATCGAAAAAACACATAATTTTGTGTAAAGTTGTTATTTTTTTAACTGCTAGTGATGAACAGGTGTCACAACCACAATTACGTAGCTTGGTTCTGAAAATTGAAGCAAATAATTAATAGTAATAATAAAAATAAATAATAATAATAATAATATAAAGCAGATAAGGTCTGGCGTGTGTTTAGAGTCACTGACCCTATCCAGAGCGCTGCAGCTTTATTTGCTTCCGATTATGATCACGTGTAAAATGAGGTTACCTTTTATTTTTATAATAATAAGAACAGGATAATTTTGCATGGAGTAAATATCCAATTTGATCATGTCTTATTGGATTTAAGTCTTTTTTAAGAAGTATACATCAACGGTTAAATCTCATATAGACATGTTTTTCACTCGTACGTGTTTTTTTCTAGAAAATGTCATCTTCCGAGATGATGCTATTAATGTAGCTATTAAAAGTTTGTCTAACAAAAAAAATATTAGATGCACAATAAGGTAAAGGAAAAAAATCCTCAGAAGTAGAAAACATCTTTTTTCAAGAATGTTTATTCTTTAAAGAATACTCTTGTTGTTAAGAGTAATTATTTTTTTAAGTAATATTTAGAATTTTAGCTAAAAGTGATTACATGTTTAAATGAGTTATTTTAGTTAAGAGAGGATAAGTTTAAAAAAAATACTTGTTTTTTATGTTTACAACTTTAGTATGCTTAATGAAACTAAATAAGGTGGTTGAAAATTAAACATAATACGATATTTATAGACCGAGCAGTAAAGAAAACATTTAGAATAAATCCTTCCTCTTTTATACTGCATTTTATTTAACTGTAATTATTTTAAGGAAAGTTTTATAAAAATAAGTTGTTAAAAAGCGTTTTTACATAGTTCATCTGTCAGCTTGAAGTTACGTCTGATGACCTTTTATCAAATGCAATCCTTTAAAAAATTGCTTGATGCACTGTTTGCTTTTGCGGAGGGATATACACGAGTGATGAAAGTGTGATTTCTAATACATAAAATATTATTAAAAAAGAGGTAAACTTTAACAGAATTTCATCTTTGCAGAATAGCGAAGATTTGCGGGAGAGTGGTGTTTTATACATTATATAATTAATTTATTAATATTTATATTATAATAAAATAAATATATTTAATTATATAATATATTATATTAATAATTATTATTATTATAATTATAGTTAAAATAATAATAAATTTATTGAAATTATAAAATAGTAATATTAATAAAAATAAAATATTGATGATATTAATATTAAAAACTAAAAATAATAATAAAAATATAAATATAAATAATAACTATAATAATAAAATAAAATAATAATAATAAAAAAATTAAAAATTATAACTGTAATCAAAATAAATTTACAAAATAATAATATTATTATTAACTATAATAATTTATTATTTTTTAAAATAATTAATAATTTTATTAATTAATATAATAATTATATTTAATTTTAAATTAATTTTAATTATAATTTTATCTATTAAAAATTATTTTATCAATCACACACATTATATCATTTATAAATTTTTATAGACTTTCTACTCAAATCTTACTATTTTTTCTTAATCCAAATAACAAAACTTCTCGTACAAATCAACTCAAATTCAATTCCTCAAATTTATTCTCAAATCCAAATAAAGCCTAAAAGATGATTTGTCAAAGCATAAACTTTGCCTACTAACATCATTCAGATTAAGCATTGCAAAAAGTTTTCAAGTTTCTTAAAACAGAATTTATCCCTTCGTTCTCATGTTATGACTTGTTTTTTATACACCGCCTATTCCACCTTTAAGAAACAAGCATAAAATTGAATTTTTCCTTTAAAAAACGAGCATAAAATTCGTTAATGTCTCAAAGGTGTTGAAGCTCTCTCAGTTCAAAGAAGAAAAATTCATAAATTTGACGAAGTTACTTTAACATCAAAATCTTCAAATTAGATTTGGAGTTCTCTGCTATTTCTTATGATTTTTAAAGTTGTACAGATTTGGTAAACAACCTATGCCAATTAGCTTTTATTTGTTTTTGTTTAGAATTTTGTAATTGGACTTATGAACTTAAAGCCCACATTTAGGCCATGTTTTCATCATACTACAAAGCATTTATATAGATTAATTGTGCTTTAAATAGGGGAACAAAAATCATTTGCCAAATTTCAAAGTTTATTTTTGTCTCTTGATCTTCTTTTCTCTCCATTTTCGTTTTTGTCTTTTCCACTTTTCTGATGTGTTTTTTTCATCAATAACTAAATTTTCATGGATCAATTCATGAAATTAAGATCAAACAAGTTAAATTGTGTTTTTGCATTAATCTTTCTTTGCTTGAAACTAAATCTTCATGGATCAATTCATGAAATTAAGATCAAACAAGTTATCGATCGCTCTTTGCTTGGAGTTTGTTCTTCTCATCTGTAATTTTGGTTTTGATTTATGATATCAAATTACATTTTTTATTTTAAAATTCAAATTAGGAATCAATTGAATTTTAAAATTCAAATTAGGAATCAATTGAATATTAATTTAATAACTGAATATAACCGAATATGAATTGAATTGAACAATATTGAGACTTAATTTGTATACACAGTATAAATAACTAATTGAATCATTTAATTGTTTAAATTACATCTGAATCTTTAGAGATTTGTGATAATCAAATTATTTGGTTGTTGAATATGTGATTGGTCTCTTTTAAATTTTCTATTTTTAATTTTGATTTCTAATTTGTTTTCTTCAATTTTTTTAGTTTTATGTTTTCCAAATTCCGAAACCCCTAAATTAATTTTTACAGAAAAAATACTAAAGATTGCATTCCACATTACATATTATGATAATGCATTAAGAAAAAATATTTACATACCAATCTTTAGAAAAGACTTTTGATAGACCGGTGTATCAACCTAAAACCACTGTTTGACTACTTGATATCAAAAATAGATCATAAAAAGTTTAAAAAATCTTAAAACATAACTCAACCTTTCTTTATTGTGTTTTGACTTCTTTTTCACACTTTTAATGCACTTTTAATGTCATCACTCTTAGTGTTTTTAAGAAGTTCTACTCCTCTAAACAGAACCTTCCATAGAAAACCAATTTTTTTTATGAGAAAAATCATACAAGATTGCAACCTAAAGCATATTAAGATATATATTAACTCTAATACTAATTGTTATGAGAAAAACAATAAAATGAGGTGAGAGAAAAAGACATTTTAGAGATTTTCATGATCTCACACACAATGTGTATGCCTACGTCCAATGTTTAAAAAGCTTTACAATATGTTTGCTTATACAACTTCATAGAAAATATTATACTTCAATATTATACAAAAACTAAATTCCACAATTTTAACACACAAACTATTCTTTGAAATAATAATTACTTCTAGCTAGTGTTTTACAAAAAATGTGTGCTAACTAAAAGGATGTGTAACACCCTTGATTATATTAAAGATAAATAATAATTGTTTTTCTAATAAAATAATAGCAGATAAACAAGTAAATAAAAGAAAAAATGAGAGAAATGTCAAAATTTTAATTTCTTTTATTCAATTCAAAAATTTTATTCTATTTAATTATAATTTTTTTTTATAAATTTCGTACAAAACCTAAAACGTTATAAAATAACAATTTACCCTCATTTCTTAGCTTGAAAAACTAATATGTGAAAAAAACCTCAAACAACCTTTAAATTGATAAATAAACCTAGATATATTTTTATATGATTTTAGAAAATTTCCATATATATTTTGGAGAACTTTCAAAAAATAATCAAAATACCCTCAATTGTCAATAAAGACTATCCGGTATAAAAATTAATTCAAACTGATGAAAATAATAAAGTAAATTTTGTTATGGGTAAAAGATGTGAAAGTATAACTGCTAAACAGGTATTTATTGAATTAAAATGTATTTTCTATGAATTTTTTTGAAGAAAAAATAATAGATAACTATGAAAGATATGAAAAAAATATATATTAAATTAAAAAAAGTCATTAGCATTATCTTCAAGCTCTACATTTTTTTAAAGTGTTGTGTGTTAAAAACTTATGGTTATTATGTAACCAGCTCTTAACCATGTTTTAATGACAATAAAATAATATAAAATAATTATAATAATACATTGTGACCTCTATAAATAGATTTTCCAATCTCTTGTAAAAATTTCCGGTTGTTCTCAAAAAATAATTTCACCATTTCCTTACTTTCATCCAAATATATATATGTATGTATATATACTATTTTTGGAACTAATTGGAGAAGAAAAAAGTTATATCCTCCCATTTTCTCACACAAGTATAAGGGGAGTGGAAAAATTATTTTACCTTACTTATATATGTCGACGTTGAATTTTTATTATGTTTATTGATTTTTAGTCACAAATATTGATTATTTGCATATTATTGTTGTGATATTGATGCTTTTAGATTTGGAAAACTATGGAACTTTTTTCATAATTTTTTCATAAATAAATTTTAAGTTATTTGTATATATAAAATATTATATATATATATATATATATATATATATATATATATATATATATATATATATATATAATTATTGGATAAATATTTATTTATGTATATATATATATATACATATATAATATAGTGTTTTAAAAATTAATAAATAAATCAGTTTATGTTTGAAAAAAATATATGAATAACTTACAAATGAAAATTATTTTATGTATAAATATCAATAATTAAATTATAAATAAATATAAACAATTTTAAGTATTAAATGAAGTAAACTCTCAACAGTTGAGAATAATAATTCTTTAAAAAATTTAGTTTTCAAATAAAATTTATATATCTATAAATATTGAAATATAAGTAAATAATTAATCAATTTTTAGAATGTACACAAAACAATAAACTAATTAATTGGATTCAGACTAAGTCTAAACATACGTAGGAAAAGGATTTAAGGATTTACCTTGTCCAATTGACAAGATGATAAGAACTCTTATTTTCTTCATGTTCTTGGAATAAACCATTACGAGGCATCTAAGTACTTGGGGAGAAATCGATTTAGCAATAACAAAACAATCTTCTCATCTAATTTCTCACACACGTGAAAGATGAAAATTTTGCATAAAAACTTGTGATCTTGTAATTATTTTTTATAGATATTAAGGAAAATTGCATTGGGTAAAAGGGTGAATTAAACATTGCATAAGATAACCTTATACCCAATGACAAGGTAGTTTATGATAAACATGAAGTGTTCCTTATTGTATAATGTAACAAATTGATTCACTCCCACACAGCATAGTCTTGGCCAGATGCAGCAACATGGAAATTTGAGGGAATAAGATTTCCAAGGTCCATCTTTGGCCCTATCTTCACCATGATCTTGTTGTCTATCTTTGCAACATAAAGGTCTCCTTCAGCTGCCATAATTTTCACACTGCTTTTCTCATTGATCCCATGCCTCACCCTTATGCTACTCAATTTGGCAATCTGCTCCTTCAAACCCCAATCAAAGAAGTGGTCGTAGAACTGCATAACAAGAAACAATAATAAGAGGAAAATACCAACAAAAGACAACCTCATCCAACAAACAAAGCAAAGTAGCATATCATATCTTCTACATCAAAAAAACATAACATACTAATATCCCTTAAGATTTCTTCAGACCACACATGACTCTATGTTATTTTAACATTTTCAGATACCCTATTGTAAAAATACTTAATACACATTATCAATCTATGAAGCTCGAACACGGCAGTTAATAATTAATTAGACGTGTCGCTAATACAGACACGACGGAAACGTGTACAACAGCGCATAAGATGTAGCCTCTTAGCCAGATGCGGCCCTTGTTACCAGACGCGCGAAAAGGATACGACAGTTAGAATAAGGAAGTTAGTGTAAGAGTAAAATAGAGAATAGTGTTAAAAATTTTAGTTTGTTGGTATAATTTATTGAAAAGAAAAATTGTTCATTGAAAGTCAAAAGGGTTGGAGAAAATATTACTATTGAGGGGGTGCCAGGGTGTGTTAGAATGTAGGCATAGCCTTGCATGACTTTGTCAGAAGGGAATGGCCAAATTCTCTGTGTGGAACCAGTGTCATGGTTGTCAATGAAAGTTACTGCATTTTCTGGTTTCACACCAATCATTCCAGGAGGCTTGCCATTGGGATCAATCAACCTCCACAGCTCCCCTTGCACAGCAGCTTGAAGAATTCCTTTGGTTGTGAAATCAAAGGCAGTGATAGCCCCACCTGCAGATTCAACCCAATTCACCAGTGCCCCACGATGACTATCTTGGTTATAGTTAGGCTTTCCATCCACATATGACAGAGAATCCCATTTCTCTCCTACTGCGAAATCTGGCCTTGTTTGTTCCATGTAGATCTTGGAAATGCTAGGGGCATAGCCCTTCACAAAATCAAACCTCCATCCATCAAAACCAACCTCAGTTTTGAGCCAGTTCATCCATTCAGACAACTCTCTTTGCACCTGCGGATTGAGATGGTCAATGTCAGGTGCAGCAGCATAGCCCTCTCCACTGTCATTGTTTCCAGTGCCATCAGAATAAGCAGTGTCATCTCTGCAAATGAAAGATGGACCCCAATCAAGGCGTGCATCTGGAGTACCACCTTCAAAGATACAATATATTCCTCTTCCATCCTTCCTCTCTGCAGTTCTGTGGTTGATCACTATGTCAGCCAGGCACTTGATCCCCTTCTCATGAAAAGCACCAATTAGGGACTTCAGTTCATCCTTGGATCCATACTTTGATGCATCAAGATCATATAGCCTTCCTGGAAGATACCCTGGATTCAAAAGTGCCATAAAACACTCATCAGTTATTTTAAACATGATTGGTAAAAACCACTGTTCACAAATAAAATGTTTGGCAAAAGAATATATAAGAATAACAATTTCTCCACTGTCATATAATCACATATTGCCATTGCCATGTAAGATGAGGATAGTATGTGAATTTTGAATCATTTATCAGGAATACAAATGTTAGTCTAAGTCAGAACTACTTTTCCTTTAGTCAAATCATGTCCTGCAAACTATATTCCAAATTGACACATGACAACCATATTTTGCATAGAACAACCTAACATGGGAAAAAATCTGCTGGAAATTTAGTCATATATGATGAAATTGGGAGACAGATGGTGATCATGATCCATTAATATTTTATTTGAGTGAGGCAGGTAGAAAGATGAACCTTCAGGAGAAACAGATTGAGAGGGAGGAGGGAGCCACACATGAGTAATTCCGGCATTTGCAAGGTCGGGAATAGTGTTCTTCAGCGAGTTGTACCAACCCCCTTTCTTGCTAGATTCCCAGTTGAACCCCTGTGACAACATTAATCATATTCATGCAGAGTTAGTTAGAAATGCAATTCAAATAAGGGTTATGATGGAGCACAAATATGATACAAGTATCATAATATGATATGTATTCAATATGATGATACATTAACTTTTGAAAAATACAAGATACAATATAGTTCATCTTAGGTTGTTTTGTTAAGTGTGTGTTGTATTCATTTGTGGTGTCAAAATCAAAGAACAATAGGGGAGGTGGGGATGTGAAACCTGAAAAAGCAAGGCAGAGGAAGAGAAAAGGGGAAAGAGTGAAATGAAGAGGCAAAAAATGCTGAGCTGAGAGAGGGAATCCATAGCTTGGATTATGTTTTGGTGTTGTGTTGTGTTGAGTGTTTCTGCAGCTAGCTTGGTGTGCCTTATATAGAGGCAAACATTTTACATTACCTTGTTTGCATGTCTAGAGAATCATGGTTGAGTCATGAGTTAGGTAAATTAAGACTTGGAAGAGTGAAATTTATGCCATCAAGATAAGACATGACACAGTGATAATCATTGAAATGGAGATGATTGAGGAAGAACTTCTTGAGCAAGAGGAAGTGTGAATATGGAATAGAAATTTTGGAGTAATTAGAGATAAGGCCTAAAGATGTGGAGACTTCACAAATTTATATGGAAGATAACATATTTGGAAAAAAATAAACAGAAAAATATATCTGAAACACCACTTTTCGGAATTTTAGTGAAAAGGGGTAAGAATTTGTTTTGCTTTTTAAGAAGGAAAAATGGTTGTGTAGCGTGTTTAAAAACTCTTGGGGAGATATTGACGTAGTTCATCATTGAGAATGCGTTAGTACATAGAATTTGGAGAGTTGGGAAGTCTTAGAAAAAGTAACTGTAAGTGTTGGTCTCTTGGAGTAGTGGGAAACAATCGCAAAAGAGTCAAAGTCGCGCATTTTTTGTACCAAACGACCCTGTCAAACGCGTCTAGTTTCTAATAAAAGAATGACTTGAATTTTCCCACCTTTGAGTTTTCTACCATAGAAGATAGAAAATTTTATAATTTTAAGTTAAATTTATTAATTTTTTTATTTGTATAGAGCTTTTCAATTACCTGCAAGTACCAAAAATTATTCAAATATCAAACAATTAATTAATAATAATAATAATAATAATAATTTAAAAATAGTTATATTGTTGTTCCTTTCCATCTAAATTGATGTTAATTCTAGACTTTTTAATTAATATTGTCAATTTTATTTCATTAACGTTTACTAAGATTTTTCAATTGATATCGACAATAATTAATTTAGACTCAGATGGATTCTTTTAAGTTGAGTTGTTAGTTGAGAAATAATTATGATCTAATATAGAACTTATAACTATTAGGTCAAATATATTTTGTGATAATGTTTTGATTATTATTATTTTTATTGTGACTTTGTTATATTATTATGATTATTATTAATAAGAATAATATTATTATTGTTAATAATATATTAATATTATTAATAATATTTGCTCTTATATCAAATGTCTTCTTTATTTGCTTTTCTTTTATTTTTTTAATTATACTTTCTATTTGAACTCTTTAATGTTTCTTTCTTCTTTTTTTCTTTTTCTTTCCTCATCCACATATGCATTGTGTGTGCTCGACTAAATTCAGCCTAACGTATGTGTGCTCGACTAAACTCAGCCTGACGTAGACTCGATTTGATTGAAAGAATGAGCTCTAGAAATGGGGGTTTGAAGAGAGTCCGGGCTCTTCGTTTTGAAAATTAGACTAAATCGTCTAGTGAACAAGGACAATAATCAATACATCAGATAGTATATTGGTTCACCCAAACTCATGGGTTATATCTAGTAGACTACTTAAAAGGTTTCACTAATAATTAATTGATCACAAACTAAATACATCAGCCACTCTTGGTTACATTTGGACCTCCTTAAACCCAATACAATCCTAGGACGCTCACTTGTGAAGCTTGGGTGACAAGTTAGGATAGATAAAGAAGTTTGCCATACAAGCTAAGATATGACGTAGAAGTAAGTCATGTTTAGCATACCTATGCCATATGGCAAAATCTTAGTTGAAAGGATTTTAAAGTTTGTTATGCAAACTTATGATTAGGAAGCTTATAATGCAAGATAGGATTAGAGTTTGAAGCTTATCTTACAAGCTTTAGATGTCTAAGATGTATATAAATAGGTGTGATAAGTTTATGTAATTTTTAACTTTAAATGAATAATGAATTGCTTCCAAATTAGTACTTTTAACTAGTTAACGAGTTCTTGGCAGGATAATCTCCTTCATAAACTATTTCACCTTACACTAGATTTGATTTCTTGATTAACCTCTTCGAAATCAATTCTCAATTTAAGGCATGTTTCTACAAAGCTTCTGAGGTAGTGTTAATGTGAATGGTTCAATAATGATTTTGAGTAAAAATGACTTTTTTATAATGAATTGTTTTTTAAAGTTAATTAGCTGAAAATCCTATTATGAAACGATTTTCAATTGATTATTTTTATTATCTGTAACTGTTTTTTAAAACTGTTTTAAATATAATTACAATAAGTTATGACAAATCGTGTTTGGCAGGTATGACCAAGAGAGAAAATATTCTGAATCGAAAAACTGAGTTTTTGACATTGTTACTTTCAATTGAGAAGTAAACTTTTTTTAGTAACGATTTTTCTACATACGATCTAGACAATTAAATCTCTAGTAATTGACAAAGGATGTTATTCTTGAAAGGAAAACGAAAAAGAATTATAACTAAGTGTCATTATTTTATTAAAGGATTAGGCCACCAGAGCAAGTGATTTGCATACATCAACCATCACCAAAGTGATTTTTCGCCATTGTAATTCCTCGTACGCTATATGTAAATCAATTAAACAAAGTTGTTTGCTTTTATATGACTTACTTTTTTATTGTATATTGTATGACTTATGATATTTTAAGTTTAAATCATGATTTTCTAAATTTATGTGCATCTTATCTTTAATTAATACTATGATATCATTATAATATAAAAAAATAGTAATATTTTATTGAATGGGCTTGATCCTAGTTGAATTTCTTTGTTAAATCTGAACTCATCATACCTTCATCAATTCAATGACTAGGTTCTCATAACATTAGGAATGTATCTCTCAGTAAAAAATAAATAAAGTTTGTATTTATCTTTTAATGTTGCACATGTTAAATGATAAGGATGTATCCTCATATTATAAAAATGTTTTCAAATAATTAAGAGAACAAAAAGTTATGATAAAACTAGAAAATGGAAAGTATATTGTTTTATTTAATCTTAACAAATAAGTATGAAACATAGTTGTTACTAACTTACAAGATAAAAACTCATTAAGAAAGAAAATTCTAAACTTCAATTAATCAACAATACGTCATACAAAATAAATAAGGTATAAAGTTTCACTCTAAAATAAGTAAAGAAGGGTAGCTTGACACTTGAGATAAGAAAAACTCAGTATAGGAATTCATATATTTTTATCATCAAAGTTGTTAAAATGAGCACCTACGATCTTCTTGTATAGAAAGCGTAGTGAGAAGGAATTAGACATATTCTTTCATTTCCTAACCTTCTAATTAGCTAATACAAAAATAATGTTTATAAAAAAAATAATTAAAAATATAGAAATAATTAAAAAAATCTAATAAAGTTATAATACAAAATACAAATTCTTATTCAAACCATTTAACTTATTTTTTTTCTTCATCTATGATCCATGCATTCATTGGTATATGATTTTGACTTGGGTGCCTTCATTTTTCAAACAATTTAATATTTCCTTTCCACAATGATTTCTAATGCTATGTTTGACAAATGGACACTCATTAAAAATATGAAACTAAGGACATATGCCTTAGGCCTTGAAGACGTATCTGATTTGGTGTAAGAAAGTTAGAACGTAATGGATACGTATAAATCAGAAACTCTAAATACTATCTTATGAAGGTACCAAAGATACCAAAATAATTGAGCTCATATGTCAGAAAATTGTGAGTTTGAATTTTGTGATTGGTGTGGAAATTCTATTGCTAGATAATTTTAAGTAGTATCTTTAACTTCTCATATTTGTTTTGAGGTGAAAAAAAAAAGGAGATTTAATTTATTTGAATCTTCTAGTAAAAAAGAAACTTGTAGTTTAGAAATGAGAATTTGACGAACATATCTCATCATAAATTGATGTGCAACCAAACAAAGTAGGACATATCTTTCAATTTGCTTCACATAACTATATCTAATATTTGATATAGATAATGTTGCATCCTGCATCCTTACATATCGATGAAGTAAATAAATATATGAATTCTACTAATAATTTTTCATGTTTAACGTAATTGATGCTTTTAACATTATTAGTGTTAATTATTAATATTGTCTATTTTAAAATTTTAGTTAGACGTATCGAAACAAGCCCACAGTTGAATCTAAAGAAAATGTTTAATAGCTGATGTCAATGTTTCAATCTCAATTCTATTGAGATAATATAGTTAAGGTCAATCATGGTTCATTCAAAGTATTGTTAGCTTCAAAGCACGAAGTTTCATCATGATTTTTTCTTAAAAAACATTTTAGAGGGTTAAAGGAGAAAGATATATTTAAATTGAACTTGGCATCGACACCTAAGAAATATCGAACTATTAAACGTACCAAAACAAGTTTAATATTTTATTTGAATTTTTAAAATTGTCAATATCTACTACATGACATTAAGGTATAACGTGTGAGCTACTCAGCCTTTTGATATGTCAACCTCCCTTATGTGGCATTAAGGTAGTTCTTTAATTGAAATATATTAAATAGTAATTCAAGAACCTTTTTCGATTTCTCATCACTTAATATTTTAATCTACATGATTTAGATTGTTAATAAAGTTATCATTTACTTAATAATTTTTGTACTTCATATTATTAGTCAAACTACCACTCTAAGTAGTTGCCCTTACTTGTCCATGAGAACATCACATATCTCAAATCATATACATACATTATATTAACACATTTTCTTAAACAAGCCAAATTATCACCTAGGGAGTTTGTCAATCACATATATAACTCCAAATCGAGTAATTACATAATCAATCTTTTTTTTATATACCAACATAATAATTCTCAAAATCTCAATCGAATAAAATTCTCATTATTCATAAAATTTCATTCTTATTATTAATAAATCATCATTTTTCATTACATATCTCCATTCATCATTCAAATTACATCTATATGAAATCAATAACCTCATACACATAGACACACAACTTACCTTTTAAAAATAATACAAGTGCTTTACAAAAAAGATAAATGTTGCTTAAGTAAGTCACATTTACTTGAGTGATTTTTTGTTGGTCTAGGTATGAACTCACTGTTTAAGTGATGCCTTTTTTGATTGAATAACATTGCTCCACTTGAGTCATGATAACTTTTAAGGAGAGATAAATTATTTATATTTTTCCTCACTTGAGCGACCAAATGAGTGTTTGACCACCCAACTCATCGTGAAAAGATAGTCAATATCAAACTCTAGTTACTCAAGTGTCATATCATCACTTAAGCCACATGACTTCTTAGTCAATAGGAGCCCTACTTCCCTCTTTGCGACCTCATCACTTCAAAGCGCAAACCAATTTCTTAGTCACCAGGCAGAGCACACCTTAGATCTCATATTTCATTGCTTGAGTGACTACATGTCACTTAGGTAATAATAGTTCATGAGAAAGAAATTTGTTTTAGCATTTCTCTCAATCAAATTTAAATCGACAATTAAAGCAAAAAGCATTGTTGCACAGGTGACCACTTGGAAACTCGAGTGATAATGTTTTATACATTCATTTAATGTTATTATTACACGTCACTTGAGTAACCAATTCAACCATTATACATTCATTTTTAATGTTTTTGTTACACGTCACTTTCACTCGAGTAACCAATTCAACCATTATATGTAGAAATTTAATTCATTTCTAAATAGTTTTAAATATCTAAACTTACTACTTTACATTTTATATTGTACATACTCAATTATATTTGTCTTTCTCAATTTTAGTGCCACAATACCAACATAATTCCAATAACACATACTTGACATAAAAAACAACTTCAATGACACATTTTCACCACCATAATTAGTAACACAAATTTATCCAATACACAATAATAAATATTTACATCGATTGTACAATTTCGTATAATAATTTAGCTTTCCTTGCTTGAAATTAGTTTGGTGCTTAAGAAAACTTCAATATTATAATCTCCAAGCTTCCAAAATACACAAAAATCTTCCAAAAACATTCAAAATAGATATTCTCAAGTTTAGGAATAATATTTTATATTTTATTTTATGAGATATTTCATATTTATATACCCATAAACCTATTGACAACTTTAGGAAATAGGAAAACTTATTCTAACAGACAAATGCTTAATTATGAGATTGCTTCTACATATACAATCCTATTAATAATAGCAATAAATTGTATCAATATAGAACAAAAATACAACAATTTTAATATATAATACTTCTTAAAATATACATGCAACCATGGTTGTGACACTACTTTTCAAGTTGGTGACTTAAATTGTAAAATAAGTTAGTCTAAAAGCCACCTTAACTCATTTACTAAATGGGTCAACCCAACCCGGCTCACCTCTAGGTGAGTTTTAACATTGTTGGCCTAGACCAACCATTAGGGATTGGTGAGTTAAATAGATTAACTCATTTATTTAAAAGAAAATCCAAAATTTTTTTTGGAAGAACTCTAACAAAATTGAATAATAATTCCTTACTAATTTTTAAATTTATAAGTGACTTTAAAATAAAATTATTAAATAAAATATGATTCTTTTAAGTTATTGTCCACCAATATACTAAAATATAAAAGAAAAAAAATAAATTCATTATATTAGAGTTCTTTGTTCATCAATATTAAGCAATAGTGGAATCTTGAAAAGATAAACTTATAACAACTTCATATTTTTATTATATATTTTATCTTCATATATAATAAAAAAATTATAAACATAACACAAAAAGAATGTTAAGTGATAAAAAAAATATTAAACAAATTTGAATTTTTGCTTTTATTAATTTAGTGAGTTACACATGTCAATCCAACCGTCACGGGTTCAACTCCTTTGAACCATATTATAAGATTTTTTTGGTTGGGAGAGTGGATTTGAGGAAATGTATTTAAAGGGATTTGAATTGATTATGTGTGGATAGTAGGATTGTTTGGATTAATATATAGATGGTAAGATTTGAAGGGATTTGAGAAGATTGGTTATAAAAGTTTAAGAATGATTAATAGATGTTATAGATTTGTTTTAATTTTTTTAATTGATATATTTCTGAAATTATTAATTGACCCTTGTGGACAATGAAAACCTTAAACCCACTTAAAAGAGTATTTTGTAATTTCCAAAATTATGACCCAGTTATAAGGATATTTTGTAATTTTCACCTCATTTATGAGGGCTATTTTTTAATTTTAAATTACATCCCATCAAATCTCTTCACATCATAAAAGATATCATCCTGCAAATTCTTCCTCATCCATCCTTTCAAATTAGGTCAATCAAACAGTCTTCATCCCTCCAAATCTATCCTCTTGTATAGTAAATCCATCTAAATTTGTTCAACCAAACAGACTGTAAATAAGGTATTTTTTATTTTACTTTAGCTAGCTTGCCTTTTTAATTTTTAACATGACTTGGCTTAAAGTCGTGTTAAACCTAATCAACCTATAAGTTCACTTTAATATCTCTACTAACGAATAAATATTTTTCATTCTCCATTTGAATATAATTCTTTCAAAGATATTATTATTCAACCCCTCAATATATATATATATATATATATATATATATATATATATATATATATATA
>Ga0209489_101063_pt1 | contig 55777 bp, 36 predicted proteins | sample SiratrowhiteBW_FD_187527 | JGI IMG/M metagenome (GOLD analysis project Ga0209489, IMG submission 187527) | Root nodule microbial communities of legume samples collected from California, USA - Siratro white BW (SPAdes) (version 2) | ecosystem: Host-associated > Plants > Roots > Nodule | place... | reverse complement strand
ATATAATGTTTAAAAGCATATGAGATATGAAAGTTAGGAATGTGCAAGATTAAATCAATTCAAAAAAATTGATAGCTCATTAAACTTTTTACTTTACCTTGATATTAAACTTTTTAATTTACCTTGATAGTTTTTTCATAACTGAACAGTTAAGCTCACTTCGATACTACAACATTATTTTTAATTAAATTGAAATTAATTATTTAATTTCATTCATACATAAATTAAATTGAAATTAATTATATTACTTATTAGTTCATTCATATACAATAAATATATATATAAGAGAAAAAGCTTAATGTATTTAACTTAATTTATGAACTTCTTTCTATCCTTATCCTATGTATTTTCTGAGATTGAAAGATAATATCTGATAACTTATAGTGCTTAGTTTATATTTTATATTGATGTTATTCACTCCTTTTCTCGCATGATTGACCCTCATTTAAAGCATTGTTGACTCCTTTTTTCAATATGAAACATTTATAATGAGTTACCTTCTAGTACAATTTATATTAGCACTTTATCAATTTGTAAGATATGTTTTATTTTATCTATTTTATCATGTTTCTTAACACTAGAATACTCGGTGCAATCGATACAATTTTGATAAAAATCGTAGAATTCATACAAAAGAAGTTATACAAATCATGTTAAATTTCATTCCCTCTTGATATACAATTGTTTTGTTAGTCCTTTTGGTTAGTACATTATATGGTTGGAAATGGAAATCATTTTGAGTTTTCGGACTCGCTAATTAACGTGAGAATATATATTACATTGCAGGTTTGATAAATGGTTATTTTTAAAACTAATTATTTCTTCCACAAGTATTTTATGAGGACATTGAGGGAAAAGAAAAGAGAATTTCTTCAATGTAAAATCAAACCTTCATTGGTGTAATATTTGTTCCCCATCATTATCATTTTGGAAAGAAATGAAATATTGGTATTTTTACTTATTATCTTAATTTATTTCAACTCACAATACATTGTTAAGATTTGTGGAATTAAATTCTTTAAAGAATGCTAAAACAAATAATGTAGGGAGGGTAACCATGAATCATGGTGGTGGAAGGATATTAGGAGAAGATGTAGATATGGACAAAGAGGTAATTGATTTAATAATAAAATTATTGTTAGCTAGTTTTGTTACGATGACAAGTACACTAATCTCAAATATAGCAAGTAATAAATATATAGTTCTTTTCGGAAAGATTTGTTTAAATAATTATACTTATAACAAAATTAGACTCATAAATAATTCCATAATTTAGATTGTTATGTAAAAATTAAACAAAGAAAATATTTTTTAGTATTTTTGTCAACAATTGGAATGCAGAAAAAGGATTAAAGATGAATGATTTGAAATTGTTAGGGTTAGATTTCACCAATCTTTGCTCTTATGCATAAAAACAATTATATTCTTTTCAAACAAATATCAATGTTAACCCACAAAAATACCCAAACCTTAATTCCTTAGATGAATGAGTCTAAGTTTATCTATTAACCGTCAATTCTTTTATCAATTAAATAAACAAAACTTGCAAGTGCCAAGGGTCTTAAGACAACAAAAGAAGCACGTTCTATTCCTAGATACATTCCTAGATACAAGATTTTATTTAGTATTTTAATTCATAACTAGATTACAAGTGATATTTTTCAATATCCAAATAATTAATTATCAAGCCATGAACCAACATAACAAACAGTAAGCATAAAATTAAAATATTGATATATTGAAAGAAAAACATCTATGTAAAGACATATTTATTAAGACCAATATTGATTACTTGAGAGTTCAACAAGATTAAATCTAACCCTAACGACAATGAATTTAGATCCTCATAATCATGAGAAGACTAAACATAACAAATGAACAATGGAAGAAGATGACAGAAAACCCTAAACTGCCTCCAAATGTGACTTTCACTTCCCGACGGCTGAAAATGCCTAACCCTAATGCACAACAACTATTAAACAGAATGTGAAAATCGACTCTTGCGCCCGAGTCAGGTTCCTGATGCAGTTGGATTCTATTGTAGATTCACACCTCCAGGCTTGATTGGCACCAAGCTCGGTTTTTGTCCACTGGGTGAATTTTCAACCTCTTGCTCTCTGGTTTGCTCAGGCTGGGCTCAGGTTTTGGCACCGAACCTGACCTTTTTTGCATCAAATTTCTATTTAATCACTGATATTCGGGGCTTTAATCATTATTTTTCTTAATCCAATGCTTTTCTATTCTTTTTGAGGCAAAATTAATATGAATTAGTTATCAAGTTCATTTTTTTAATCATAATCAATTATTAACAAAAATCACGTAAAATTGAGAACTAAGGGGATTTTATGCTTAGGAAGAATTGATTTTGGTATAAAAAAAAGTACAAAAATATCATATAAATTAACTTTATCAAATTTCTCCCAACTTAGAACCTTGATTGTCTTCAAGTAAAGGTAACTTGGCACAGGTAAACAATTTCTCAGTAGTGATGTAACAACTCAAACAAATCCACCCAATCACATCAGAAACCAATAATGTATGCTTCTCCTCAAATGAATCTCAGAAAATAATAGTGTTAGCTCATCAAGTCTCAACTATGGTACTCACAATGTGAATAAAAAAAATTACACAACTTTCAACATGAATGCCAATTTTTAGTGATAATTAAAAGCATTATTCCTCGCCAAAGAAAGTGTAAGTTTCTCAAGATGTATTTTTCTCTCATATATAACTAATTTCACACAATTTAACTTTGCTTTTTTTTGTTATTTCAAGAGCCAAAAGTTTAAAAAATATACAACATCACAAGGACTTTTTGAGGATTCTAATGTAGTTGGACTAAGAAGAAAAATTAGTTTTTCTAGATAATATAAAACACTTTAAGAAAAAAGAGGAATTAAATTTATCAATAAATTCAATAAACATTCTACCCTCTTCTATTTCAAATCCAAACCAACTATCAAATTGTCTCCCAAACTTATTTATTTGAATATCTAATATACTTTTTTATGTGAACAAAAACCTTCTTGATTTCTTCCTTATCCCTTATTTATTGTTTATAATAAATTCCCCATATTTGAATATTACTAAGGCCACAATTTCCTTCCTAGTCGAAGAAGAATTAAAGGGATTCAAGGATGAAAAACAATTTCTTTTTAAAGGCTAAAGAACGGTACAAAGGTTTTATTCTATCAAAACAGGTTGGTCAAATTAGCAAATAAACTCAAGCAAAGTCAATCATAAATTAAAAGTAATAGTACTTACTTAAATTACTTTGAAGCTTAAAATCTAACCTAAATACACAATTTTTACCAAAAGTTGTCACATAATATGTCACAATTATAGATGATGCACTTCCAATCACAAGACACACAAGAGTAACCACAACTTAAATTACAAGAGCAACCTAATCAATTCAAGATCTCAATAAAGAACTAACATACAAAAAAATAAATTCATCAGAGATAGTTGAACTCATTCCGATTCGTCAACCAACACATTTAAATTGATATATCGCCAATTTTCCAATTATTCATGAAATAGAAATTAAAGCAGAAAATAACAATATAAAAGAACAATAAAACAAAAATTACCAAAAATTTCAACAATAATCAACAGTCAAGCAATCAACAAAGACTATAGATCCTTAAAGATCTACTCCTCCTCCTTAGCATCATCATCATCATCTGACTCACCCCTCCCCAAATTGGAAATGACCAAGCAATTTAGGCATAAAAAATAATTAAAGAAAGCCCACGTAAAAATGGACATCTGCACTGACGCACATCATCTCGCATCGGGGACAAATCAGGTTGTGCCGGATGTGACTAAAGGAGAGAGTAATTCTTAGAATTGATTACTAATTTGATACACACAAAATTGATTACTATAAAATCTTTATTGGGTCGAATGCTTTGTACTAGGCTAAAAGTTATAGTTGATAATTAGAGTGTTACTTTTTCTACTTAAGAACATAGTAGTCTAAGTGTCACAATTCGATTGTGACTTGGCCCACACAATTGATGTTATATGCAACAATCTCTCCCACAACAATTGTTCTTCTAGGAGTCAGACTCGTGACCTTGCTTCTTATACTAATTTTTAGATTGAGTTCTTATCACTAGGCCAAAAGTTATAGTTAATATTTACGGTGTCACTCTTTCTACTTAAGAGTGTGTCAACCCAAATGTTACGATTCAATTGTGACTTGGCTCACTTGATCTCCGTTACAGGACAAGTGATGTTACTTTGCATATATAATAAAGGTAGAGTATACAGGTTGACCAAATAAAAGCCTACTTTATTCAAATTTGAATGGTTTAATTCAAGTTCTAATGACACAAGGACAAATTAATATGATAATGTTCAAATTAAAGTAAATAAAATATATCATAATTATGATCTGTTGTGTTTGCACAACAAGTAAAACAAGTGTATTTTACATCATTTCTTGAAAGAAAATAAGGATAGTTAGGTGTCATAAAAATCAAGGCATGTAGTAAAATACAATCAAGTCCAACTAAAAATAGATGTTGCACTGAGACATTGATAAACAACAAAGCCTCATAATTGTTATAAATGACTATTTTCACCAAAATCTTGTTGGTACTTTTACAATTAAACTAGAAGTCCTCTTAAATTTGGAAGAAGACAATCAAAGAGAAAGAAGACATTAAGTACTCTTCCACTACAAAAAATGAAAACAACCAATATCCAAACATATAAAAGATGAAAATATGTGGATGACAATAATTTAGAATTAAAATTATGTCGTACATTTTATAAATGATTTGCAACGTCTTGTACTACATATTTAGTTATGTATTAATGATATGTTTTATTACTTTTATGGTTACCAGCATATTTTAATCAAATATATTTATCTTTACTCATATTTAACAATGATTTCTACCACCATTTAAATGACAAATAATAATAAGCCACACAGAGAAAGGTATTATAATACCACACGCTCGACCCTTGATTCACATTCCATTCATGAATTCACACTTTTATTATATATTATTTCTGCACAACTCATATCCTATCAACCTTTTATATGCAATCCATGTTGGTCACTTCAAATCCTAGTTTATAATTATGTCTACACCTAACCCCACTCACAAGCCCTCACACTATACACTACCTGGCCACACTATACCTAGCCTAGATGTTGCATCTGCTGATACTCCTTTACCAATATCATCCTAACATGATCATATTCACGTTGGGGCTTTTGACAATGACAAGCATAGATAGATTCGTCCAAGTCCACAAAATACGTAAACAATTACAATTTTCAATGAAAAATCATTTGTTATATTTCTTTTATAGTTGTATAACTTATTTATGTTGTCTCATTTTCTAGGTTTGATCCATCCATTACATGAGATTTCCTGGATAATAAAAAAAAAATTTGAAAGAAGTTGGGAAACTTATAGCGAGATTACGAGCTTAGACCTTAAAGTTTTGAGAAAGTTGGAAACTAACAAGAGGTTAAGATGTTAACATGCCATCACATAGTGTCGTTAAGTGATGTTTTTGCACTAGTAGTGGTAGCCTCCTACCAATATTCTTTGTTTTAACTGTCGTATAAAGTAATAAAAACAATATAAATTTGTAATTGTAGTTCACCTATGTAATATAATCACTCGTGAAATGCAAAATGATAATGCAAGACCTAGGAGTTCGATTAAAAAGATCAAACACTTCAATGAAATGAAATACATTTCCTTGTTGGTTGTCAATGTTACGCAAATAGCCTTGTGAGGTATGAAATGAATGTTGTTGGTAGTGTTTAGCTGTATCCAAAAGTTCCCCCAAACACTTCACCTCGGTGATGAAGACTATTCTATCTATGTTAAGGGTTACAGCAAATAGAAGTAGCCCCACGCGTGAAGTGCTCAGAGGAACTCCAGAGACAGACAACATTTAAAACTGAGCATGGCTTGGGAAAGCATATAGGATTCTATTTATAGGGCAGAAAATATGCCCGGAGAATAACAAAAAATTGAGGAATTTATGCATATATGGCGAAATTTAACACAAAAGGCTGAACCTGGTCCATATGTCTGCTCAGAAACAAAACACAAAAGAGATATCCTAATTGCTCTCAATGAAAAAATAGTTTTATTGCGTGTAGAGTGATTGCAATGTTGTATGGTTGATAAATAACCTTGTGGAGATTCAATTTCAAATATATCTGTATGAAAAAAAATCTAAGTTATTATTGTCAAGTTAATTAAATGGATCTCAGTTCTTTGACGTAGTCAATGTATAGTTTTCGGCTCAGTAACATCCTCATGAAAAACAGTAATTCTTAGATATATTGCCTTCAAAAGCTAAGAGAAGATCTGTCTTCAGTCATATTCTTAGTGCACACAAAAATGGAAGAAGAGATACTCAGAAGTTTAGGATTTTGTAACGTTATACTTATACTTTAATGAGTAAAATGTGAATTTTAATTTAATAATAAAATATTAAAAAACAAAAACAAAACCATACGGGTGAAAGGGTTACATAAGTTGTTGTGTTCTACCTAGTAGCCTAGCCAAATAATAAATTGAAAACAAAGCATCTTGCTTCATCTACATCAGTGCATGACATCAAAGACCGATTCTGTGACTACAAAAGTTGAGTTTAAACACTTTCCAGTACTAGATTCCATTTAACACTACGCATTCAGATATGAATCGCTTTAGTGAGAGGACATAGCAAAGAGAACAACGCAGAATTGCATGTGGCCACTCGATTTCGGCTGTCCTTGCTAATATCTAATATTCTGTCATCCTTCAATTCAACTCTCTATGGACCAATGTTGCGTCCAGGTTCACTGCCACATTATTCCTATGAACGTTAGCAACATTTGCAGCTCAGTGCAAGGAACACAATTACCCATTATAAATGCTTAAATAATAGGGTTAATTAACCACACCATAACCATGGCAATACACAACACATCACGGTGTCACCTACTGTTCCTTCCAAGACTTCATCTGACAATAGGCTTTTCAAATAAATATATTCTCTCTGCAATGTTCAGGGAACATGATAGGATGCTCTCAAGGAAAATTAAATGACTTAAGGATTTCATAGAATGGTTAATATTTACAATATTATTTAGTTATATTTGAATTTCTTAAAATGAGATGACGAGACTTTTATTATTTAGTTGTTGGTGTCTCTTAGGGTATATAAAAGTCTATTTCCTCTACCTAGTTATTATCATCAATAAAAAAATGTGGATGTTATTCATACCAATAATCCTTAAAGTCTAGAATAGCATAGACCTATCACAATAGTAGAAAGCATACAGAAGAAAGATACTTTCCAAGAGACTAAAAAAGGTATTAATAATATTAAAAAAATCATTTTATTTTTATTGAGGGTGGGAGATTGATGGACAGTGTGTTAGTAGCTAATAAAACTATAGACGGTGTTAGATGAAGAAAAAAGATTTGTTAAATAATACAAATCGATTATGAAGAGACATGATACTGCGAGGTTTGATATTTTATATTATATGATGGAAAAATTAAGTGTTTTAATAAAAATGGATTAATGGGTTAAAGGTTGTCTAGAATCATCAATAATATCAATCCTAATTAATGAGAGCTCAACAGAAAAATTTAAATCATTAAAAGGATTAAGATAAGAAGATGTCGTTGCATCATTCCTATTCTTAATAATAGTAAAAGGGCTATCAAAGATTGTAACATAGTCATAAGTGATTTAAAACATAGAGATTAACATATTACAATTCGCTAATGACACATTAGTAATATGTGAGGTGAAAACACAATATTTTAGTTCTAAAAAGTATTATAAGATGTTTTAAACTTGCATATGGGCTTAAGGTATATTTCAAATAGTAAGATTGGTTGGGTAGGATGGACACATGTATCATAGAAAGATTTTTAAAGGCACTAAATTGTTGAATAATGTCTTACCCATTTGTATACTTGGGTATGACCTAGGGGAAAAAACTTATTCTCCCAAGGAATAATAAAGAAAATGAAGAAATCATCATGTCAATGGAAAGGAAACAATTGTTTTTGCGGGAAGAGTATGTCTAATCTGTAATAACTACCTTTTATTCTATTTATTCTTATTAGAAATGTGAAGAAAAAGATTAGGAAACTTTAGAGAAACTTTTTATAGGGCTAGATGGGAAAAGATGTGTAAGTCAAAGGAAGAAGTATGTTTTGAAGTGATAGACATGAAGTTGTTTAATTCACTATAAGAAAAAAAACTATTTAGAGACTAATTTTTAGCTACCAAATGAAATGGATGTTAATTGTGACCAAAATAGTCATCAAATTAGATTTTGATTGCTAAATAACTACAAAACAAAAATAATGATTGAATTTAGTGACCAATTAAGTCAAGATAATTAATATCTAACATTAGCTACCAAGATTTTAGTGACTTATACTATTAGATTATATACCAATTTAGAATATGATTTGTGGTTATAAATTCTTCTCCAACATCCTGGTTAGCGGGTTCTCCTATCTCTATATCTATTTCAGATAGTAATATCCCTAATTGTAATAAGAGATTTGTTGCTAATTATGCCGAGGGAGAGGAAGTGAGTCTTTGGGAGTTAGCTAAGAATATAGGGGTTCAATGTTTGGGTGATGAAGAACACATTCGTAGGAAATTTAGGGACATGGAAGTAAGAGATCAGCGACTCTGTAGGACTCGAATGGAGGAGAAGGAAGATTGTGGATCATGAGTATCATTAGCATTAACATTAGGGGGTTGGGGTGGATAATAAGTGGAAATATATGCGTGAATTGATGAATAAAGAGAATCCGGGTATTGTCTGTATTCAGGAAACTAAACAAGTGAATATCCCTAATCTGAGATACTATTCACTGTGGGAAAGTAATGATATCCAGTTGGGTTGACAGAGGAGTTGATAGAGAAGGAGGAAGAATTTTAACTATGTGGAGTAATAAATTATTCAAGTGTAATAGGATTGTGGAGGGTAAAGGGTTCATAATGACAAAGGGGGAGTATAAGCGTGAGGGGAACAACCAATTAGTGGGAGTGGCAATCATAAATGTATATTCATCTTGTGTTACTATTGAAAAGTATACTTTGTGGGAAGAAATCACAAGAATTATTGCAAGTGATAAAAACTTAGGGTGGTGTTTGTTGGGGGACTTTAATGCAGTTAGAAATATAAGTGAAAGGAAATGTGTCGGAAATGGTTATGTGAATAGGAACGAAATAGAGAGGTTTAATCTGTTTATTATTGGTAGGCGATTTACCTGGTATCGTCCTAATGGGACAGCTAAAAGTAGAATTGACAGGGTTCTTGTTTCGGATACTTGGTTGGCATACTAGTCGGGGGCTATACAGTACATTAAAAACAAAATAGTATCTGATCATTGTGCACTGGGAGAGCAGAATAAAATCAGAGATTGGGGCCCAAAACCTTTTTGGACTTTTGATGCATGGCAAATTACTGAGGGTTTTAAGGAGGTAGTAAAAAAATCATGGGAAAAACCAATGATTAGAGATAACAGTTTAGAGCTAGTGAAGGACAAATTTAAATAATTGAAAAGGGATTTGAAGCAATGGAGGGTAGAGGTATATAACAAAGAGGCTGTCCAAAGCAGGAACTTTTGGAGGAACTACAGGCTTTGAATCAATTAGGTGATGATGGTGTGTTACAGGAAGAGTTGTGGTTAAGGAGGATATATTTATTAAAAGATTTAAATATGTTGAATGAAAGGTAGATTTCTATGTTAAAACAAAAAAGTAGAATAGAATGGATAAATATGGGTGATACGAACTCTAGGTTCTATCATTCTAGGATTAAATGGAGGTTGATGAATAATGGGCTTAATGAATTATATATTGAAGGGGAGTAGAGTGATAATCCAGTAAGGATAAAAGCAGAGGTAAAAGGGTACTTTGAAGAGAAATCCCCAGCTCAATATAGGTTGGGGATTAATTTAGATGGGATACAATTTAGGAGCATTTCAGAAGTAGATAATGAGATGATTTGTAGAATGTTCAGTGAACAAGAAATTTTAGAGGATGTTGGTAATTGTGAGAGCTCTAAGAGTCTGGGGCTTGACGGATTTAATTTCCATTTTATTAAAAGTAATTGGGAGATAGTTGGACCGGATATAATAAGAGCAGTTTATTGTTTTCAAAATAATGGGTATATTCTACATGGTTGCAATGCCTCTTTCATTACTCTGATTCCTAAAAAAGAAAATCCCTATTCTCTTAATGAATTTAGACCTATTTCACTAGTTGGATGTGTTTATAAGATTATTTCTAAGTTGCTGGCAAATAGACTTAAGAGGGTGTCGCATAATGTTATAGACAAACAACAATCAGCCTTTTTAAGTGGTAGAGGGTTGTTATATAGTGTTCTGGTGGCAAATGAAACTCTTGATTTTTTGAAGAAGGATAAGAAGAAAGGAGTTATTGTTAAGGTGGATTATGAGAAAACATACGATTCAGTTGATTGGGAATTTCTTGTTTATATGATGGGTAGATTAGGGTTTAATAATAAATGGATCCATTGGATTAAAGTATGCTTAGAGTCTACCACAATTTCTGTTTTAGTGAATGGGAGCCCTACAAAACAGTTCAAACCAAAAAAGGGGCTTAGACAAGGTGATCCCTTAGCACCATTCTTATTTCTCATTGTGGTAGAAGGATTGGCTGGTTTAGTAAGGGCAGCAGTTAGTAATGACATCTACGAAGGGGTTGAAGTAGGATTAAAGCGCATAGAGGTAAATCTTTTACAATTTGCGGATGATATTTTATTTTTTTGTCAACCGACATACAAATGCATCATGGTTATTAAAACAATTTTGTGTTGCTTTGAACTTGTATCTGGATTAAAAGTAAACTTTCATAAAAGCAATGTTAGTGCAATTGGTATAGATGACATAGATTTAAGTATCTTTGCTGGATGTTTGAATTGTTCAAAAATGCATTTACCATTCAAATATTTAGGATTGTTCGTAGGAGGAAACCATAAAAGAGTATCCTTTTGAAAACCTGTTGTGGAGAAAATTAAATTGAGACTATCTAGGTGGAAGGGGAGACTTATGTTGGCTGGGAGGGTTTGTTTGTTAAAATTCGTTAAACTGCATTATCACTGTTTTATCTCTCATTTTTTAAGGCACCCAATACAGTGTGTAAAATGATCCGAAAAATTCAAACTCAGTTTCGTTGGAGTTGGGGCCATGAAGATAGGAAAATTGCTTGGATTGCATGGGATGATGTTTGTTCTCCAAAAGACATGGGAGGGTTAGGTGTTAGGGACATCAACAAATTTAATGAAGCACAGATAGCAAAATGGAAGTGGAGGTTTGGTGTGGAAAAAGTGGGGGTATGGAAGGATGTATTAGAGTCTAGGTATGAGACGTAGAGGGATATGGAAAGTGTTGGGGAGAATCATAAGCAATCTAGTTGGTGGAAAGATTTATGTACAATCTTTGATGTGAGAAATCAATCTAACTGGTTTGATGATAATATTAGTTGGGCATTATGCGATGGTAAACAAATAAAATTGTGGGAGGATAGGTGGATCGGGGGACAACCATTGAAAGATAGGTTTCCTAGGCTATATTCTTTAACTCTGAGCAAGGACAAGGTGATAAGTGAGGTGGGTCAATGGGAAAGTACATATAATGTTGAGTCATTTCATTGGAATTTATTATGGAGGCGAGATCTGTTTGAATGGGAAAAGGACTTACAACAACAACTACTTTTGATTTTAAATACTGCACAGTGGAAGAGGTACGGATTGGATGAATGGGTGTGGAGAAAGGAAGAAGGGAAGGGTTATACTGTCCGATTTGGTTATGCATTGAGGGAAAATATAGATAATAGTATAACCAGAGAAGCATTCCAAATGTTATGAAGCTTGAAAGTGGCTCCCATAGCATAAATTCTTGTTTGGAGGGTATTTGGAATAAGCTCCCAACAAGGGCCAAGCTAGTTATTAGGGGAGTGCAATTACACACCGTTACGTGTCCTATGTAAGTCTATGTATGAAGAGAATGTAGATCACCTATTCCTAAATTGTGACATTGCCAGGAAAATTTAGGAAAATTTGGGATAATTGTGACAATTGGATAGGCAACACATCAGTAAGACACTGTTCTATTGTGAATCATTTTTAGAGTTTTTAGTTAATAAGCCTTAATAAGAAATCTAATGTGTTATGGTTGGGAGTGTGGGTAGCAATAGTATGGGAAATCTAGGTTTAGAGAAATAAGATTGTCTTCAATAATGGGATAGTTGACGAAGTTGAGATTCTCTCCCTAGCTCACCTTAAAGGATGGTTATGGGCAAAATATAAAAATCCTGAGGTTTATTTCTCCTTGGCTGAGTGGTTAAGTGCCTAACGAAATTTATATAATGGATAAAGTTGTTAGGCCCTTTGAAATGGTGTGGTCGGGGTCTTGGAGGGACAACATAAGCATGCTTGATACTCGGCATAAGGGGCGTCAATTGCTGGAGTCTTTTCCAACTCCGAAGAATTGCCAAAATGAAGGAGTGACAAATTGAGATATAATTTAAGGATTGCTGAGAAAACCAGTCAAAGAATACAAGTATGTTTATGTAGGCTTTAGTATGAAATTATTGTTATGGAAGTATTGTATTTGGGTTTTATGTTTTCATTTACTGAACAAGTATGCTCTGCCTCGTTGATGGGGGTTAAAGTGTAAGGGTTTTGTATGTTTGTTGCTTTACGTAACTATTTCTTTGGTGGGTTGTAGTGAGGTATTGTTGGGTTTATTTTATTTTGTATGTAATAGGGTTGGAACACCCTTTAAGTGCTCCAACTTATTTTATTCATGGTTGTTCAAAAAAATTATTTGTGGTAACTACCAATGGATTTGATTTGTGGTAATTATTGATGAATTTTATTAACGAATGTGATTCGTGATAATTAACGACAAATTTTACTGACAAATAATTTTACAGTCAATTTACCAACAAATTTATCTACAGATAATTTGGCAGTTACTTTATTCATCAGTTGTCACTAAAATCTTTCAGTAAATTGATTGTCAAAATAAGTCAGAAACGATATTTTACCGATGGATACACATTCATCGATAATTTTGCGTCTCGATTTTTTGGTCTATGCTAAGAAAGTAGCTATAGAGGTTAGGAATGGAAAAACAAAGAACCTAGATAAACATACTATAATCTAAATGAGGAACATGAAGAAGTATGATGAATAGGAGAGATTATAGTAATGATTCAAGGTGGTGGAGTGATATAAAGAAAAATAAGTAAAGATAGTGAAGGGGAAGACTAGTTTGAATGGAATATATCTTAATAACTAGAATCTAAATATGAGACATGAAGAAGTATGATGAATAGGAGAGGTGATAGGGATGATTCATGGTGGTGGAGTGATATAAAGAAAATAAGTAGAGAGTGAAGAGGGAGACTAGTTTGAATAGAATATATCTTAGAAACTAGGTAATGGGATGAAAATTAAGTTTTGGAAAGATTAATGATTAAGGGACTTAGCTTTGATGGTTAAATAACAAAGGTTATACATTATCTTAACACGTAAGGAAGGAATATTAGAGAAACTAGGCAGCTGGTGTGATAACCAATATGGGCTTGGAAGTTAGAGTGAAAGAGAGAGAGATTTAAATGGGAGAAGAATCTGGTGTCAATGTTAATGTAAGAGATAAAATGTATCACACTAAATACGAAAGAAAGAATGAATGGCAATGGAAAGTTGAAGATAAACAAACTTACACAATTAAATATGGTATATGAAACTACAAAATTCTATTAAGGGAGAGGAAATTGAACAATTTAACATGTTTTGGAAAACAAAGGCCTTACCCTCAGCACAATTCTATGCATAGAGAGTGTTACAAGGTAGAGTGGCTATGCGAGATAATTTATCAACAAGGGGATAAACATAGGATGCAAAGTATGTGCCATGTGTGGCGTATGTGAGAGATATGTGAAAAAATATTTCATGATAGCTCAAGAAAAAACAAAGGCATGGATAACAAATAAATACCAAAAGAAAAATTTTTCATACTCATAATGGTATTTCGAACCAATCACACGTATAAAATATTTTATAATATCAAGTAAAAAATGACAAGAATGAGAGGAAATGGAAGGGTTGCAAGGATGAGCACTATAGTTGTTGATACTATCCTAGTGAAAGAGAGAGCTCTCATGGCTGAAATAGATAGGCAAGGAAACACTAAGAAGGAGTAGGCATACAATGGTTCTATTCATTGAAACGCTAAAACAAAGGCGACCTTAAAATAGCTTTTAAGGTGGATTGTTTTACAAGTAGTTTTCATGAGAAATACAGAATGAAGCAAAACAAGATTAGGGGTTCAAATGTGAGGAGTAATTCCCATATAGGAGCTAGAATTTGCATGGGATAAATTAGTTGTAATAAAAGTGAGACTAACTAATCCAGTGAAGAATCCTGAAGTTTTGAAGTCAGGAAAAAAACACACCGAATAAAACAATCAAGTAAAGGGAAGGTATATCAAGATTAGGATCTTCAACACATAGGGCATAGTGTAACTGTTTATTCATATGTAAGTGTTAGGATGTAGAATATATTATCTATCAATCTCCTAGGCAACAATAAACAACATATTGTTTGAGGATCAATTGGTGGAAAATATACTCAAAGATCGCACTATTCAATGACTCTAGCACCACATCTTGGACCATCATTTCGATTAGATGACGACACGTGTCATTAGTCACCTCAATAGGATGACGACTAGACTAGGATCAATGGAAAATCTATATAGTATGGTCTCATGATTATTTTCCTTCATTGTTGATGAAAAGATATAATACAATAAAGATATATTCTTCAAAGAATGCAACACGGGTCCACTATAACGAGTCAGATCACTAGTTTAACATTGAGGGAGATAAAGAAAGTCTGGTCATACTTGTTTAGGAAAAGTATATATGAGTGATCTTCTATTTAACTCTTAGAATTCAACTATTCAACACACCAATCAAACTTCCATGTCACATACATATAATTTTATACTAGTCGAAAAACTCCCCACCATGATTCTCATTTTTTCATCATTACTGCAATTGGACCTTTAGTGCCTAAACCTTTCAATTTTCAAGGAATTACATGATGTATATTTCTTCATTATTAGGTGACTATTGTGAGCGCTAGTCTTAACCTGGTAAATGGGTTGGGCCATCTCAACTAACCATGGCAATGTTTCACATGACTGCTTCTTCCTGCACCTCCATATCATCTTCCTGCACCTCCATAATTTTTAAAATTCCAATAATAGATATGAGTAAATTACAAAATTATCCCTGCTGCTATAAAAGAAGGTTTTCCATGGAAGGGGTGCGGTGCATTTCTGAATAGCGGTAGAAGGTGTCGCAGTGGTGGTGGGAGGTTCCTACGGTGTTGGAGTGAGGGGTTGAAGGCACTTTGGGTGGGCGTCGGTGGTTGTGGGTGGCTGAAAAACAACCACCGTCGTCCTCGTCGAGATATCTGTTATTCATTTTTTTTTCACGGATTGTAGAAACCGTAGAAGTTTAATATTTACGGATTCTGTAAGCCGTAAGTTTAAAAACAAGATTTATGCCTCTTACGGATTACACAAACTGTAGTTATTTTAACATTCGTAAGAGCTTACGGTTTGTACAAACCGTAAGTGCATAGGTGTATAAGAGAACTCTACGATTTGTAGAGACCGTAAAAGTAATAGACATTACGGTTTGTAGAAACCGTAAAAGCATTTGTATTTTTTTACTGTTTACAGCTTCTACAAACCGTAGAACATTTTTTTGTCTACGGTTTGTAGAAGCCGTAAGAAGTGAAAAAAATACAAATGCTTCTACGGTTTCTACAAACCGTAGAACATTTTTTTTCTGTTCTGCGGTTTGTACAAACCGTAGAACAGTAGCAAATTTTTTTTCTTCTGCGGTTTGTACAAACCGTAGAACAGTACAAAAAAATTTTTTTTCTGCAGCTTGTACAAACCGCAGAACAGAAAAAAATTTTCTACTGTTCTACAGTTTGTACAAACCGCAGAAGAGAAAATTTGAATTACCTACGGTTTCTACAAACCGTAGAACAGTTTGACAGTGAAAAAAAATTGGACCACCGCCGTCCTCCGCCACCAATCCACCACAACTACCTCTACAATCTGAAATTAAACTTACAATGATACTTACCTTCGGAGAGGTGCAGCCGCCGTCGAATGGGGTGCAGTGGCGTGGGAACGGGGTGCAGGCAAAGTTGAGGAAGAAAGGATGTAAGGGTGGTAGAGGGTATTATGGGATATGAAATGTTTTAAAAAGGGTTAAATGGTAAATTTGCCTAGACTATGGAGGTGCAGGAAGATGATATGGAGGTGCAGGAAGAAGCAGTCGTTTCACATTCGTTGGGGCACCAATTCAATTACATAATTTCCTCTACCCATGAGCTCTTTACAACTTGATACCTAGCTAATACACCTGCAAGGTTTCTCACCAATGAACATCCCTTAAGTATCGTATTATTTTCAACCTAATTCCACAATCACTTAATCACACTCATCATTATCATATGTCAATTATCAATCTTTATCATCCTACCGTTCAATTTGATACCTATTCTAACAGTTATCTAAGACTAGTCTCAAATTCAATAATCACTACATCATAAAAATGACATGCTTATTTCTTTGTCATTGTAAACTCTATTGTGTCCGGAGTTATATTGTCTCAAATCATATCAATTTTTAATTAAAGTTTGTCTTCCAACTCCCTCTTTTTCGTTAAATTTCTTTATCAAATAAAATGATTTTTTGTTTAATATATTGTTCTACATTTTCCTTTTATTATTTTTGTTAATTCTCAAAGGAGTGAAACGAAAAAAGTGTATTTTTTTGTGTGCATATTACACATAGCTGGAAAGAATAAATTTTTTAGAAAATTTTTGTAGTCTAGGTAAAAAGGGGAAATTTGATCAAGTTGGTCAAAAGTCTTGAAAAGTGCAGTTTTAGTTTTATCTTGAAGTATTTTGATGATGAATAGAAGTGTAATGAATGTTTATGGCTCTCATGTTTGAATGAGTTTGAATCATGCATTTAGTAATGATTAAGCTGAAAATATTGTGTCACATTCATCATTAATTATCTAAACGTAGACAATTTTTCAAAATACTTTAAAAGCTTTCTATCACAAATCAATTTATTATAACTTAACATAATCAATTATTATAAGTTGCATGACTGATTATTTTAAGTATTAATAATTTCTCTTTCATATAATTTTAAAAAACATGAATGTTCACTTAATCGATTATCTTCTAAAGAATCGATTGAGTTGTTCTTATTTATTTTTCACAACTTAAAAGAAAAATAATCAATTAGTAAAATTATAATATATTATCTCATAATTGTATCTTGAATTTAATCAATTATTTGATAGAATAAGTAGTTAATTTGTTCTAATTTAATTTTTAGATATAATAAAAAATAATATAATCGATTATCATTAAACTTAGCTAATTAAGTCTTCTTAGAAATATTTTTTTAGAAATTGTTTTTAGTGCTTTGTTAATTTTAAAAATTATTTTGTATTACATATCATACTACTTCAAGAAAAAGCCTAAATATCCGGAGAAGCTTTAATTTTACATCTTTTAACAAAGTTTTCTCTTATCAAAGGCATTTTGGTGACTTTGATTGTTATATGATTTTTTATGTTAACCAGTTGGATATTTGTCATTTCAGGTTATTTCTTTCCAAAACTCATGTGAATTTTTTTCACACTCTGTTGTGTGGTTTGCAATAGGTTTCTACATAATAGGTTTCTACATTTAAGTTGGTACCTCCTAAGACTTGCTAAAAGATTGAAGTTGTAATCTAAATTTGGAAGATAGTGGAAAGAGTCTCTTCCAAGTAAATTGTAACTTGGTGTAAAATTGAGTAAATTAAACCAATTTAAAATCTTTTGATCATTTTTGATATATCTTTATTATTTCTTATTTTTTAGAAACTCAAATGTTCTAATTTCGGGTATTCAAGAAAAGTTTTTTAAAATTTATTAATTCAAAAAAAGTTTAAAACATAATTTTACTCCGTCTTTGGTGGTGTAAATCCTTATTTTCCTTACATATCATTCTAGAAATAGGACGGACAACTTTTAATATTATACTATTCATTATTTAGAAACTTTGTCAAGATAAAATCTACTCGGTGAAAATTAATAATTAAATCTAGACAAATTAATATTTGATGATTCTACATGCTATTTACTCTTTTAAAATATATTTGAAAGGAAATACCTTTTGAAACCTAGTAACAACATAAAACTTTTACAAATTTAAAACCTATATATATATATATGCACTAAAAGTTGAAGACTAAACTAATGGGTAACAACCACCAATATTCAAAAATACATAAGTAATTATGGAAAGATTACTTTTAATTGATTCTAATTTTTATTTATTCACAATAAAACAAAGTTTCAAGGAAAAATATAACCTTCCAAAAATAAAAACACGAATTTGAACCTGAAGTTAGTGAAGTGAAACCTATTTTCAGCCAACCATTCAAATACTCATTTGAATAGTTTTATTAGTTCTTAAAAGTCTTTAATGATCTTCCAAGTCGGCCAGTGTTCCACTCTAAGATCCAAGTATTTATTCCTTGTAGGAATCCATCAATGTTCAGCCAAGGTCACACTTTAACTCCCATTAGATTTTTGTTTAGTGAGGTGCTTTACAAACAAACTAAGCAGAAGAGTAAAAATCCTCCATCCAAAATGCACCATAAAATTTTAGGATATTTTTTTTTGGTCATGGAAAAAGAGAGAAGATGGTAATGTTAAATAACACACATCCCCTCTAATTTTAAAATAAGCATTCACCTCCTTTAAATCTTTAACAAAATAAAAAATTGCATCATTTCTAAGTTTTGAAATATTTATTTATAATAAAGTGTCACTCACTTCTTTTATTTAATTTAAAATTAATATGTTGGTTAATATTTAATTAAAAATTATTAAAATTAAAAATTAAAATTTCAAATATGAAAAATACATATTTTTATAAATATAATTGAATGATTTAATTATTGAAAAATTATATCACCCTTACCGAGGGTTTTTAAATGACATTTATATCTTTTATAGTTCAAAAATATACATTTGCATTTATTATTTTAATAATAAAATAACATTTAAACTCCTTATTTTATTCATATTTATACTTTTATTTTTTACAACCTACTCATACTTATATTAAAATCATATATAAATGTAATAACAAGTTAATAAATTTAATATTACATTTTTATTTTATAACTATTTTTTATTTTATATCAATTTTTTTCTTATAATTGAGTTATAATATAATTTTTTTATATGTAATAATTGCATTTTTTATTTTTTATTTAATTTTAAATTTGGTAGTTGACATTTAATTTCAAAGTTTTTTTTTAAGTTTTAGTTCATATATATTGATTAAAAAAATTAAATATAATTTTATTACAAGTATAAAAAGGTGACTATCTTTTAAAATTAGAGAGGATAATACTCATTATTTTATTACAAATTTTTAAAAAAAGGTGAGTATTTAGTTAAAACTTAAGGGAATATAGATATCATTTAGCTTATATAAGAGAAGTTAGGTGATTTTCTTTTAAATATTAACTCATTCAAGTATTGATAAAAAGAAATACCAGAGCCCATGATTCCACTAAGTACCACGCAATTTCTCTAATTTGACACATTGACTTCCTATTAGGGATATTCTTTCTGGAGTTAGATGAAAATAAATATATTATGTTTTACTGATTAATAAAGTTAGAAACTACTATTTAATTTTACTAATCCAATTTAGAAGTATGTTTTTGAAAGCATCTCAGTCTTCAAAATCAACCGTTTCAACTAAACAACGAAATGAGTTATCGTCATCTGAGACTTTATTAATTATTTTAATTGATTGCATCTAAGTTAGGACCTACTTTTGTATGGCAGATCTAAGGAAAAGAGATTGGCCTCTTAGATACCCGCATAATCATCACAAGGAAGTAGCCGTAGCAGGCATGCACTTGAGGAAAATGGGAGCAAGCAGAAGATTCATAAACATCTGAAGCAAAAAGCTAATTCTTTAGTTAAGTAAACAAAAAGGGTTGCAAGAATCTTGTTTTGTACTGCAAAACCTCATCGAGCAATAGATAATGGAATCAGATGAGGAAGAATGTGGAGGAGAAGTAATAAAGTCATTATATGTAAACTTGTAATCAGCATACACTAGTTGTTGGTTGATAGGTTTGTTTGAGTGTTGGTTGTATCCAAAACTTCCCCAAACACTTCACTTGGGTGATATGTTCAGGGTAATACCTTGAACATAAATAACTCCACGCGTGAAGTGTTCAGAGGAACTCCAAGAAACAGCCAACATTTGATGAATCTGAGTCATGCTTCATGGCTAGGCAAAGGATCCTATTTATAGGGCATGTGTGGTGTCAGAGAATAGGGTATTATATTTAACACCAGAATTTGGGTCTGCTACTGAACCTGGTCCTAATGTATAAGGAAAGAGTAGAGAGAGACCCTGCTAACTTGTAGCCCTCCAAAGCTAACCAGAAGAAAATCAGTTCTCAATTGCTTTCTGTCGTTTTCATAACTCTAATAAATCTCACTTATATTTTGGACAACATTAACTATCACGCAGAGGTTTAGGATGTTTCAATTCAATCAACTAATTAATATGTATATATATATATATAAAGAGAGATTTAGTTATAATTTATTGAATTAGAAGGACTTGTTAACCAATTTAAATTCAAGCTTTGCTAGATATTCTAATTTAAGTTTAAAAATTTATAAATAAATATTGATTATTAAGGAATACTCAACGTTTTTTCCTCATCTAATACTCATATATTTTTCACTTTCTCACTTTCTATGATCTTATTGACTTTAGCATCTATGTTTATGTAAGTATCTTCACTTGCTATTCATCAATAAGTGGTTGACTATTATTCACATGATGAAGTTTGACTTTTTCAGAACACCACTCTTTATCTTAAAAGAACCATACTTTATTTAAGTAAAAACAATCATTAATAATAAAATCAAATAATTTCATATTGTTGTTTATATACGTTTGTTAAGTTTTAAAATTTGCAAAAAATATCTGTTAGATTTTGGACTAATTGATAGAGTAAACTAGGTTTAAACTACTTTACATTAGAGTTCTTTAAATGAGAGTACGTACATGCACAAAGCAAACACGTCCACTACGTACAAATTCACGCCTTTCCTTCTAATTTCACACAAGTCACTTGAAACAAATGTAAAAGAAGACCTCTATTTAAAAATCACAGCTCTTAAAAGTTAAGTAATAGTAAGGAGTAAAATATAAAAAGAAAATTATATAGAAAATAACCTAGAAACCAGAAAAGTAATATTTAAACCATATATATATATATATATATATATATATATATATATATATATATATATATATATTAAACTTTTTCTTCATTTTTTTGTATTAAAAATAGATTAATATATAAAGTGTTCTTAAACAGTGAGGTAGAATCTCCCTAGGTGATATGAGAAGTTTGTGGGTTATGTGTGGAAAAGATTCTCCTGAATATCTTTGTGAAGTTAATTGATATTTATAAATCTTATTTAAATCGTGTATATGTTATTCTTAACAAATGGAAGTTACCAAGATTAGATCATAGAGCATTTAACACCTAGTAATATTATTTAATTAAATATCTGGTACTGTTATTTTCACGTCACAGAGCATTTAACACTTATTTATCACACAGCATTTAACACCTAATAAGGATTAGATCACAGAGAAAATGAAAGCATTGTTGTTGCATGGGTGTGTGACATTGAAGAAACATTTGGTGAGTTGAAAGTTGAGCTCACACACTTTCACGTACTAGCTAGAACACACCTTCAGACAATAGATTCCATTATAACCCTTGTCTGCATGTGTTCAGAAAAGCTGAAAGGATCTCTTTATGCAGAATAGCATGTGGCCACTCGACCTCGGGTGTCCTTGCAACATGGGATGATTAAACTCTCTATGGGCCAATGTTGCGTCCAGGTTCACTTGCTTAAACCTTTCACATTATTCCCATTAACAAAAGCAACATATTTTCAGTTCATTGCATAGACTAGAATCCATTCCAAATGGTGGGGTTATCATCTCAGGCAAGGACATTCATAAGGTATCACCGTCTTCCCTCCAACACTCCAGCCCCGAGAATTATAAACCTTTTTCAAATTTTATGCGAAGTGAGATCAAATTACTTACTTTTTCTTTTCTTTCTTTTTCCATTCCCACATTCTTCAGTCGTATTACTTATCCTATAAACTCTAGAAAAAAAAAATACTTTGACATCCGATTACACCCATTTGACACTCCTACGTGTTTAGTGGCGTGAAAGAGAGAGAATACATTTAAGTAATGTTATTTTGACACTGGTACGTGACATGATATTCATTTAACACTGCTGATGTGGTAAAAATATTATTTTTTTAAGCCAACGTGTAAATCCAGTGGAATATGAAGCAATGTTGCAGCCCAAAAGTCCAAATCATTGGCGTGCTCTACACTCTCACTCTCTCGCTCGCTCTGCACTCGTCTCACTCTCTCGCTCTCTTTGCACTTCTCTCGTCTTACTGTGTTTTGTCTACTCTCGTCTCTTGGTGTCCCTACTCTCATCTTCTTAGTCGTCTTTTTATCCACCTCAACAGTTCGACATCATTATAAGCTAAAGGTTGTTTTATGTCATTTATGTTGGAAAAGGAAGTAAATGTTGCTCTTTTAAGTAATTTTTTATGGAAAAGGAAGTAAACGTTGCTTTTTTAAGTGATTTTTGATGGAAAATGATGTTTTTTTTGGTCATTTAACAGTTTTGCTCTTAGTTGTTTATGGAATACAAAAGTTTTTTTTTGTTTGTCATTTGATTTCCGTTTGGAGTTTGTGGTGGTTGAAGTAAAGTTTGGGTTTTTATGTGATTTTTTATGGAAAATGAAGTCTTTTTGGTCGTTTAACAGATCTGTTTTTTGTTGTTGATGGAATAGAAAAGGTTTTTTTGTTGATGGAATAAAAAAGGTTTTTTTGTTTTGCGTTTGATTTCTGTTAGTGGTTGAAGTAAAGTTTGGTCTTTTATGTGATTTATTGTGTTCTTCTTGGTTGTTGATACAAAAAGAATGATTTTTGTAAGGGGTTTAGGTTTGTAATGTTTGAATCTGTTTGTTTGTTGTGTGCATGGTGTTGTGTGCTCACTAAGGTGAGCCCTGAGGTAACCACAGGAGTTTTGTTAAACAATAAGTGGTTCTAAGGTTACAAATCAACAGTGGTTACTCATGTCCTATCAAGGGGACACCTTAGTACAAGTTTTGGTGACTGATGAACAAATGTATGTTGAGTCGCCAAAACCTGCACTAAGGTGTCCCCTCGTTAAAGAAGGGGTAACCACAGGTGTTTCGTCAAACAATAAGTGGTTCTGAGCTTACAAAACATTAGTGGTTACCCATGTCCTAACGAGGGGACACCTTAATACAAGTTTTGGCGATTGATGAACAGATGTGTGTTGAGTCGCCAAAACTTGCACTAAGGTGTCCCCTCGTTAAAGAAGGGGTAACTGCTGATTAATGCAGAGTTAGAACCATTATTAGTGCACACAGGTTAATTTGTGGAAATGGTCATCTGACTAAACTTGGATGTTTTGTATACTCCACGGTTTGTAATAGTTTAGTTATACTTTTATGGTTATCTGTATTTTTGGTTGAGTTGGTCACATTTTAATTTGGTTAATCATGGTTTATTTGTAGTTTGATCTTCACAGTTTTCGGCAGCAACTTGTGTATCAATAGGCTGTCTATGAGGATAATTTGCAAAACACCAAACTGTGCCATCGACTGTCAATTTGATCAGTTTAAGTTCGGAAATTGCTATTATTCCTTACCACAGTAGTACATGTTTGTTGTAACTGCTTATACAGAACTGTATTATTTTAGCATTTATTATTAATATGTAGTACTATAAATATTGTTACAATTATTGTTGTTAATATGAAGTACTGTAAATATTGTTATAATTATTATTGTTAATATGAAGTACTGTAAATATTGTAATATGATTATTTTGAGTGTAGTCGCCAAAACTACAACTCAGGTATCCCTTCGTTAAGCCATGGGTAAACATTGTGGCAACGTAATGTGAAAAACCACTATTAAGGCACAGAGGTCATTAAAATGAATATGATGTGGTCAATGAACGCGTGATTAATCCTCATTACAACTTCATTTGAAATAAATGGTCTTTATGAAGAGGCTTGATATCAGTTGCCAAAACTACCACTGAGATGTCCTCTCGTTAAGCCACGGGTAACCATTGGGTTATAAGCCAAAAGACCACTTTTAAGGCATAGAGGTCATTAAAATGAACATGATGTGGTCAATGAAAGCGTGATTAATCCTCATGACAACTTCATTTCAAAGAAATTGTCCTTATGAATAGGTTTGATATCACTCGCCAAAACTACAACTGAGGTGTCCCCTCGTTAAGCCATGGGTAACCATTGGGTTGATGGAAGCCAACAAACCACTTTTAAGGCACAGAGGACATTAAAATGAAGATGATGTGGTCAAATGAAAGCGTGATTAATCCTCATGAAAAATTCATTTCAAAGAAATGGTCCTTATGAGGAGGTTTGATATCAGACACCAAAACTACAATTGAGGTGTCCCCTCGTTAAGCCATGGGTAACCATTGGGTTGATGGAAGCCAAAATATCACTTTTAAGGCAAAAAGGTCATTAAAATGTACATGATGTGGTCAAATGAAAGCGTCTCATGACAAATTTATTTCAAAGAAATGGTCCTTATGAAGAGGTTTGATATCAGTCGCCAGAACTACAACTAAGCTATCCCCTGATAAGTACCAATTTTGAGTGTTTTTATACATGAGAAATATTGAGTACTAGTGGGTTTAAGTGTTATTTAAAATAGTAATTACTCTCAATTTTAGAGTTTGTAAATTTAAATTTATGTTTTGAGTCCTGAGTTAAAGGAAATCAATCTCAATTATTGTGAAATTTCAGGTATAAAAGAATGAAGAAAATGATAGATTGGAAGATTCATGAAGAAAAGAAATGAAAAGTTTAAAATAGAGAAAGGCCCAAAAGAAAAGCCACTTAACCTAGGCCCAAAACCAAGTTTAAAAGGAGATTTTTAGGGTTTTGGAAGGCATAAAGACCTAGAGGACGGAGGCGGACGACTAAGAATCAAGATTTTCTTCTCCTCTTGAAATCTTCTTTTCATTGGGTTGTAATGGCTACCATGGGTAGCTAATTCTTCATCTTTGGGATTGAATGTAATCTTTTGAACTCATTCATATTTTGGTGATTTTTATATATAATATTCAGTTTCTACTCAATTAGTATTTTCATTTTGTGCTTAATGCTAGATTTTATCTAATCAATAGAGTCTTGATTTTGATTTTTAAATTTAACTGGGAAGTACTTTTGAGTTTCCGACCTAGATGAAAATACTCAATATATTGGAATACTAGGGATAAGTTTCGATGTATTGATTGCGTATAACATCTGTTCTTAATGCTGGGTAATTTACTAAATATCTGAGGGATCAGTGTTTAGGAAATTTCCCTATGAATTTCATTTCAGAGGAATCGGTGTGAATGATTTTTATATGTGCATCAATTGTGAGTTGTTACGAATATTGTATGTTTTTATCAATTCCAAAATATGAATGAGGGAGATAAATGAAGTTCAATCCAAAGTCCTCCTAGATCTTGCAAACTCTTTTTTATAATTGTTACTTATTTTTAATTGTTCTTTTATGTTTCTTGACTCGAATTATTATCAAATCATCTTAAAACTGAATTATTATCTTAAATCATCTTGAGTAGTGACGCTGAAATTCTAAAACATAATGGTTCCCTGAGGAATCTACATCTTTACTTAATTCACTATATTACTTGTGACTCGATACACTTGCCGAATAAAGTTTTAACATCCCCTTGTTGAGCCATGGGTAACCATGGGTGTCCCCAGCCCAGTACATATTGTCATTTTTCCCCCAACACACAGCACAACCCGTCTTTCTCAAAACCTTAAACCCTTAACAAAAATCTTACAAATAAAGGTATTTCTCAAAACCCTAAACTGTAAACCAAATAAAGATATTTCCTTTTCATTAAAAATCCCATGAAAGAGCAACCTTTACTCCACAGACATAAACTCCATACGAAAATCATACAAGACGAACATTTAAACGATGAAAAACAATTCATTTTCCATGAAAACCTCTTAAAAGACAAACCTTTAACAACTTTTGATGGAAAACGGAAGAAAAAAAACCACGGAGAAGAAGAGAGCATAGACGAAGCAAGTGGAGACGGGAGCAGAGAGCAGGGAGACGAAGCGAGTGGAAGACGAGGGCAGAGAGAGTAAGAGAGTGCAGAGAGAGCGAGAGAGTGAGAGTACAGAAGGCGCGGCAATGACTTTTAGGCTTCAGATCAGTCACTTTGCACGCTACCAAAAATGGCCTTGCCACGTAAGATGTTTTAACAAAAATAACCCAGTGTAAAATGGGGGTTAAAACCCAATGGTGTCAAATAACATTACTCAATGCATTTTCATGTTAAGTGTACAGAAGGGCAATTTTGTGAAACGCAAAATTGCAAGTGGTTAGCTCTGTTGTCTTAAGTGGTTAACTCAATAGGAGTTTACTCTATTGTGGAAAACCTAACAGGAAATATGATTTACTTTGTTGGCCTAAGCGGTTATCTCAGTAGGAGTTTCGCGTAAGAAAAAAGTCACTTCTTGGGAGGTTTATGTTCCCCGTTCTCTTGTGTGCTGCATGTTTACGAAACTCCTACTAAGCTAACCACTTAGGCCAACAGAGTAAACCATTTTCCTGTTCGGTTTTCCACACCTTTCCTGGTTTCCACCTTTAAGAATTCATGTATGCGAAACTCCTACTAAGCTAACCACTTAGGCCAGAGTAAACCATATTTCTTATTGGGTTTTTCACACCTTATTTGGTCTCCACCTCTAAGAATTCATGTATGCGAAACTCCTACTGAGCTAACCACTTAGGCCAACAAAGTAAACCATATTTCCTATTGGGTTTTCCACACTTTTCCTGGGTTCAACCTCTAAGAATTCATCTATGCAAACCTCCTACTAAGCTAACCACTTAGGCCAACAGAGTAAATCATATTTCCTGTTGGGTTTTCAACACCTTTCCTGCTTTCCACCACTAAGAATTCAGGTATTCGAAACTCCTACTGAGCTAACCACTTAAGCCAACAAAATAAACCATTTTCTAGTTGGGTTTTTCACACCCTTCCTGGTTTCCACCTCAAAGAATTCATGTATAAGAAACTCCTACTGAGCTAACCACTTAGGCTAATAGAGTAAACCATATTTCCTGGTGGGTTTTCCACACCTTTCTAGATTTCCACCTCTAAGAATTCATGTATGTGAAACTCCTACTGAGCTAACAACTTAGGCCAACAGAGTAAACCATATTTCCTGTTGGGTTTTCCACACCTTTCCTAGTTTCCACCTCTAAGAATTTAGGTATGTGAAACTCCTATTGAGTTAACCACTTAAGCCGCAAAGTAAACCATTTTCGAGTTAGGTTTTCCACACCTTTCCTGGTTTCCACCTCTAAGAATTCATGTATGTGAAACTCCTATTGAGCTAACCACTTAGGCCAACAAAGTAAACCATATTTCCTGTTGGGTTTTCCACACCTTTCCTGGTTTCCACCTCTAAGAATTCAGGTATGCGAAACTCCTACTGAGTTAACCACTTAAGCCAACAGAGTAAACCATTTTCGAGTTGGGTTTTCCACATATTTCGTGCTTTCCACCTCAAAGAATTCATGTTTGCAAAACTCCTACTAAGCTAACCACTTAGGCCAACAAAGTAAATCATATTTCCTGTTGGGTTTTCCACAACAGAGTAAACTCCTACTTAGTTAACCACTTAAGCCAACAGAGCTAACCACTTGCAATTTTGCATTTCACAAAATTGCCCTTCCGTACACTTAACATGAAAATGCATTCTCTCTCTTTCGCTGGTGGGACCCATTGACACGTAAGAGTCTCAAATGGGTGTAACTAAAAATCGAGTGTCAAAGTATCATTTTCCATAAACCCTCAACTATTCGTGTAAAAGGTGTTTGAGGGATACTATGCAAAAAGCAAGTTGCATTTGAAAAACACTTTATCCTCATATCAAAGTGTTCATGTCTTCTTGTGTTTTTTTAAGGACCCATGATATTTGTATATTAAATTAATTTTATATCAATATATAGTTCATTATTATTTATTATTTACTTTTGAGTGGGTTATTTAAAAAGAAGAAAATTTATAATTAATTATTTAAGAAAATATAAATATATTAAGAGAAGAAATAAAGCTAGCAAGTGGACAATTTATTATACAAGTATTAAATAAAAAGAATTTAAACTAGTATTAATGATAAGTTATTGAAAGAGGTTGAACACACAATAGACACACTATAGAAATTGAGATGAGAGAAAGTGATTGAAGAAAAATGAGAAAAAAAGTAGATCTTTGATTCAAGAAGGAAGTTGTAAAAAGTTTTAGTTTAAATACTGGAAATAAAGGTAAGGGAAGTTTGTCTTACGTAGTCTATTGTTTTACTAAAAATGTAAAAGAATATTTTCTCTTCTATAGTTTATTAATTAGTTTTATAAGTTTTTTATATTATTGTTAGAATTAGAGAGAAAGAATTGAGAATCTTTAGATGGAGAAAATATTTTGAGAACGTGTCATGTGAGTATTTTGATATAGATAGGAATATATGGAAAGATTGATTTATTATAGTAAAATAAGGTTTAGACCGAGTTCAAGAGGGGGTTGAATTGAACTTTCAAAATCTTTTCGCAAATCTGATTTGTTCTTGAAATCGAGAATGAAAATTCTTAATTCAATCAATCAACTCGTCTAATTCTGGACTGTCCAGTAAACAATCAATTGTGCACAGCGGAAATTGTTAAAGATAAACCCAGAAAACAGTTTATAGTATAGAAATGTGTTAATCCAGATTCAAGATGATTAAACACAATTCAGTAGATTAGAAATAACCCAGAAACACAGTTGATTCAGATATATGTAAATAGATGTTCAGAATATGATCAACAATATGATCATATTTTAATCTAGTCAATTTAGATGATAATAGCAGTTGAATAAAATAAATCAAGAAGAGTAGGGAGAAAAGCAAGAAAACAAAATTTTTATATTGGTTCACCCTTCCTCAAGGGCTACGTCCAGTTCTTTGCAAACTAGCAAAGATTTTCACTGAAAAGATCACAAGATCAACTTACAGCCCTTGCTCCCAACAACTTACAAACTGCTCCCAGCAAGTTACAAGCTGCTCCCAGCAGTAAACCCACACCTCACTGAACCCCTCAGCTAGTGTGTAACCAATGCAGAAACCCACTACACCACAACACTTGCAATCCACAAGCAACACTCTACTGAACCCCTCAACAGATGTGAGACCAGTCTGCACCAACTCAATTACAAACCCAGTAATTGAAAACAATAAACAAATTACAAAACAACAAGATTAGGAATTGATTACACAGTACTTCTACACAGAACAGATTACAAAGAATGAAGATCAAGTATAGAAGACTTAGCTTTGGTCTAGAACCAAAGTTGCAAGAACCTCACTCAAGGATGCTTTAAAGATTCACGTTCTTGAAGGTTTCTTGATTTGAAAAGCTTTGCCAAAGGATGATCACACAAAAGGGGTGCTATATCTCACTTAGAAAATCTCAAGGAATGCTTTTCGAAAATCTTATATTACTGAAAATGATACTGCCCATTCCTTTAAATACCCAAATCAGTTTTAAAAACAACTTAGCTGTTACAGTTCAATTAATTGAACAAACCATTCAATCGATTGAATTGACCATTAGTTGACCCAGTCAAAGATTCCAGTAGTAACAGAAATAACTATCACATTCAATCGATTGTTTTAGAAATTCAATTGATTGAAAAACCTTTTCTAGCAAAAGTCAGTTTGGGCTATTTTTCTTAAAACTAGTTTTGATAAAAAATATTTGTGAATCTCTTAGCACCTCAGGAATGATAAACCATGCGATTAATGATTAAGGACTAAGCCAATCACCAGCACACAAACCCAACAAAGGACCAAGACTGAATCACCCAACCATCTTCATGTTGGCTCAAAGTCTTCACTTGAACAATTCTGGTCCAGGTTGGTTCCAACAGATTCTTCATGAGGCAATCTTCATCAGCTCATGTGCTAGGCATTGATCTAACATAGTCCAGATTCAATCCATAAGAAACTTCAGCAAGTTGTGGTCTTTCTTGACTTCATCAAATCACATGCTTAGCCTTGGTGCTAACAATTATGATTATATCGTGGTCATGGTTAGAATTGGAGAAAAGAAAATATTGTTATTTTTTTTAAGGAGAAGATGTATTTGGACGACATATGATAGCTATTTGTTTAATATTGATGTGGTAATATAAGGAAAGTTAGTGTAGGAGGAATTTTGGGATTGAGGTTTTGTAGTTTCAAAGAAAGGTATGATTTAGAACTTTATAAGAATAAAATGTGATGATGTTGGATAAATTAAACAAAGAAATGAAAATTTGATAAAAACTAAATATTTGGTTATTGATGTTGATAGTTAGTTCTTCTATAAAGCTAATGTTAGACATAGTGTCATCACATGTAATTTATTTAAAGGAAAAAGAAAATAAGATTATAAGGACTAGATTAAACTCATGAAAAGAAAGAAACGTAACAAATCACTGAATCAATTCACAAGGGTGTTATGAAAAAGCAAAAGAACTGCACCAGGGACAACCATCAAGAGGTTTATAACTTTATGTTCAAAAACAAAACAACAAAAGAAATAAACTAAAACTAAGGTACACAAACGCCTTCATCATTTGTTCTTTGTAGTACCCACTTTAACAGTTTTTTTAGTAGCCTTAAAAACACCCTTCCTCGGTCTCTTAGGTTTTATAGAAGTCATAACACACCCTTCCAACTCATCTAAATCACTAAGGAACCCTTGCACTTCTTGATCAACCTAGTACTTAGAAACCTACTTACACTCTTCATCAAACTTAGAAGAAAGAGCCTGAGAAACATGCACTCCTCCAACATCCAGTTCTAGCCATATAGGGCATGAACCAATAGTAGTTAAGTGCAAAACAAAACCCCTAAATTTCCAAACCACCATCCATGTGGCATCAAGCTTACACTACAAGAAAAAGCTAAATTACTGACAAAACCTTATCGATGAAATTTTATCCATCGGTAAAATATCATTATTGACAATTTTTAGCGACAAATATTATCCGTCGCTAATTACCGATAGATTTACCGACGGATTTAACCTTTGCCAATTACGAATATTATTTTTTATAATAAAATTAATATTTATTGATTTATCAAAAAATTTACTGACTGGTAAATCTGTTTGTAGTTATTGACGGATTCAAAAAATCTGTCGATAAATTTACATACTAATAAATTACTGATGGATTTTGTTTTTGTCGAAAATTCATTGATAAATGTGACGAATTTTGGATGTTTTCGATGAATTTGTCTTGTCGGTAATTTTAATTTTTTTTTTGTAGTGTTAACCTCAATAGAACCATGAGAATCCATTTCAATGACTTTGCCAAAAGCTATAGGAGCAGTTTTGAGTGGTCTATCAGGCCTACGAGATGATTGAATTAGATCATCATGACCATCAGAGTTTGAGTTAAATGACTTCTCCTCCAACATATCTACCCATCTCTTACAAATCAAGCTCTATATACCAACACCCTACAAGAAATTTTCTTCAGAAGCAATATGTTTAGAACTATTATTATCCGTCTTTGGAGCAACCAACAGGTGATTGAAATCTAAAATATTCACGTTTTTATATTTATCCTCAGGAGAAACATGTTGTATCTACTTATCATTCTGAACTAAAGAAACCTTATCAGAATTATCAACAAGACATGACATCCCATCTAAACTATTTTCCATATTAGAGTCATCATTAGAAGCAACAACATCATCTCCTAAAGAATACAGTTTAGGATCATTAGCAGCAAAAATATTAGCAATATTAACCAACTCGGTATGCAGATTTACAATTTTTACCCTTGCCTACAAGTTGAACTTAGGAACACAACGCTATTTAGACTTCACATGATGGAATACACCCCAATAACCCAAGCTACAGAAGAAAGAAGTTATTGAGCTAGAGAGTTGATCAAGATCTCAATAGAAGATTGAAAAGATTTTTAGGCCGAGTTCAAGAGGGGGGTGAATTGAACTTTAAAACTTTTCACAAAGATTATGAAAAAGATTGAAAGAAAGAAAGAATTATCTTAATTGAAACAATTTACGTGGGATTAATAGTTTAACAATAGAAAATCAATCAATTGAAAAATAGAAACAATCAATTGAAATACTAGTTTGAACAACACCATAGAAAAACAATCAATTCAATCCAACAATCAATAGATTAAATCTTGCTTAATAGAAATTCACCCAAAAAATAATAAGCAATTAAAACTTAGAAACAATGAATTTAAAAATATCATATTCTTGTTTTAGAAATTTAATCAATTAAATTTAAAAAACAATTAGTTTCGGTTTTTCATCAAATCAACAACGCAGGCGAATAATTAATTTAACCACAAAATCAATAAATTGTTTTTATCATAACTGAACAATTGTACCAAGTGATAAAGAAATGTGAAGTTCTCACAGAAAACACAAGTTGATACAATGAAGATCAATTTACAACTCAGAAACAGATCACAATACCAATTGATCAATAAATAACAGTCAGTGTAGTATAATGGAAAACAATCAATTAAACTCCAGAAACAATCAGTGTAGTATAGTGGAATAACTTTTGTCTGTGCTAAGTTACCTTTGTTGAGAGCAAGCGAGGTGCTAAGTTTGGGGGAGTTTGATAAAGCAAATTTATATGATATTATTGATCCATTTTTATGTCAAAAATCAACTCTTTTTATACTTAGAACTTGTTTAATTCTGAATTTTAATTATTTTTTATTGATTGATTGTGAGAGTCAAAATAAGGATTTGATAAATTCAATCTATTTTTGGTGAAATTGATCATGAAAACATTGGATGAGAAGAACCAGGATGGAAGCCTTGAAGAAGTGGGAAAAAGAAGCGGAAAGTGTGCAAATAAAGTCAAGTCTGGTTCAATCATGTGAGCTTGGCTTAGGAAAACCCAAGAGCAAAGAGGCAAAAATGTGCTCGGTGTAAGAGACATGTGTCCGATGCAGGAGACATGCACCCGGCCCAGGTTGGGATCCAACACAAAAATAGTAATAGAATCTAGTGGTGGTCAAACCAACTAACCTGGACCGTGCGAGCATCGATTTTATAATTTTATTTAATAAGCTTTTGGGGTCGGGGATAGGTATCCTTTTGCTAGGATGGAGAATGAAATTCACTTTTGAAGGCATATTTAGGCTTTATTTAAAGTAATATTCTTATTCCATTATTTTTCTTGTAATGTATGGGTTCTTCATGTCTATGAGAAGCTAAATCACTTGTTGTTGGGTTAGGTTAAACTTTTTTGAACTCTCACATAATCATGTTTGAGGTTATATTATGTCTTATCATAAATGTTTTTCTTTCAATACATTAATATATTAATTTTATGCTTATGCTTGTTGTGCAAATTCATAAATTTATCATTGATTCTTAAGAATATTGGAAAACATTTTTTTGAATTTAAAACTAAATTAATTTACCATATGAAAGCTCGTGTCTAGGAATAAAGCGTGATTCATTTGTTGTCATTAAGATCCCTATGTGAATGCAATTTTCGTCTATATAATTAATTAAGAAATTGACAATTAATAGATAATCCTCAGACTAATCTGTTGAGGAATCAAGTTTGAGTAATTTTGTGGATTGATATTGATTATTGATAGAAAAGAAGATAAAATTTGTTATGCATCAGAGTGAAGATTAATGAGATCTAACCCTGACAAGTTCATCATATTAGTGTTAATCCTTTTTTTGCCTCTAATTGTTGACAAAAATACAAAATATTCTTTCAATTTATTTTTAATTTCTGCACCTATTATCAATTTATTTATATTTTCAAAATTTGAATTTATTATAATTATTTGAATTGTTTTATATTGTACTAATTTTTTGGGATGAATGATTATTTTATTACTTGTTACATTGTGACTCATGCACTTATCATCATTGAAATTTTTTGCTAACATTGTCTTTCTTTCAAACAACACCTTTTTGAACTACACATATAATATTTTTAAAATGTGATTATACATTTAAGCTACACTTATAACAATTTTAAAGTGTGATTATGCATTTAGCCCACACTCATATTTTGAAATATTATATGTTTACACCCGACTTATAATATTTTTAGAATGTGATTATACATTTTGGCCAATCCTCATTTTTACATGTAGATTACTATACAATTAAAAGAATAAAAGACAATAAACTTAATATTATAACCCTTTTAACTAAGAAAACATAAATAATACTTACATTTCAATGTTCAAGTGGCATAATAAATGACGATTCATTATATACCAAAATAAAAGGATTTAATAATTAAAACTAATAGCTAAAAAAAAGTTCCATAGCTAAGTTGTAATCGTGTAATAGGAGACATTTTACATCGGTTGTACAACCGATGTAAAACGTTCTCTATTACATAAGTATGTAATATTTTTTTTCTTTTTTAAATTTTCTTTTACATCGATTGTGTTTATATGTAATAAATGTATTTTTTTACATCAATTAAAGCACCGGTTAAAGAACCGATGTAAAAAATCATGCACTTTCTACATGCCCACATCAACATTGGCTGCAGAATTGATGTAGAAAGTTTTCCAGAACCCATATAAAATCTCATATTTTCTACTAGTGTTTTTCACATTCCTACCTAAAAAGGATAAAATAGTGTCATCATGTCCCATCAAGAAAGGATAAAAGAATGTACAACCAATAAAACTTCAAAGTTTTGTCTAATCTATATTACATTTCAAAATAAATTATATAAAAGCAATGCTAAATTTAATGAGGTAACAACATTTTCAAGGACTAATGAATATCTATCTATTTACCTATCTACTGTAGAAAATACTTTGAACTTTGAAAACATGGAATTTGTACAACAATTGAATTCATATATATCCATATCTATGTCCATTAAATTAAGAAGACAAAATACTATAAGGTATTTCATACTTACCAAATATACTTATATTTACCTAATATAATTGATTTCATCACCACACAATCAAATTGCTTTGCTTACAACATAATAGTTGTAAGGTATCTCAAATTGTGTATAACAATAGGGAAAAAGCATGAAAATGGGGTAATTATTTTCCAAAATTATGTAAATGGGTATTTTTTTTATCGAAATGGGTAAGTCGTGCAGTAGGTTGGTGACTTCAAACGTTGAAATCATATCCCAATCAGATGACTTCTTAAACGTATGATTAAAACACTTAAAAAACATGAAAGTCATGTCACGTAGGCACGACTTCTGTTGGAAAAAATTGACTGAAGTCGTGAGGCAGCTGAACGACTTCGGTTATGAAAAAATAACTGAAATCGTATGGTAGCTGTACGATTTCAGTTTTATTAAATTGTTATTTGTGTTCATTCGTTGGTTTTAATTACATATTATATATTTAATAGGAATGAACGTGTAGTGTGTTTGTTAGCCAATGAAGTGGAAAACGCATTGAATCATGGACAGTAGTCGATTACCATCACGAGTGTAACATTGTAGACCCATGCATAAGTTTGTGCTCAAATCTTAAAATTAAGGATAATGTCAATTTCTGAAACACTTTTATAATTCATTTTTTAATCTCTCTTTTTATCATTAGTCTATAGGTCCTTCTCCCAATAAAATTCATTTAATTTGGTTGTAATGGTTTCCAAAACAAATTTGATGCAGACTAATTTATATAATGTTAGTTGGTTTGTAATTGTTAGTTTTTTAGTATTTTATTATATTTTAAATTTTAAGTGATTATTTTAAAAAAATTCAATATTTAATATTTTAAATTTTAAAGGTATGTTATAATATTATATTATTTAGAAATTAATTATTTAATTTACTATTACATATTAATTTGATATCATGTTAATAGGTTGTGAAATGTGTATAAAGTGTTATGATATTGTAAAATGATCATAAAGTATTTAAAATTTTAGAAGAAGAAAGAAAAAGTAAAATAATAAAATGTGAAACTAAATTATAAAAAAATGATATAAAAAATTATATTGATTGTGTATATTAATTTTATATCAAGAATTAGGAAATTGGAATGTAATTATCAAGTAATTTGTTGTGTTTGTTTCAGTACAACACAACTTGAAAGTGAAACAAATAGTTAATATGAAGCGGTAAATGTAATTTAGTTTAAAGTCATATAAATATCGAATAAACAAAATAAATAATTGACATAAATATGATTGTTTTAGCTACACAAATGAAAAATAAAAGACTATTTATGTGACGATGTGCCGCATGGGGGTCTTCTTCTCTGTCTTCGAGGTACTTGTGGCTTAGGTTCGGTTAGAGGAGGTGGTAGTGGTGGACTATCGTGAGATGAATTATCAAACCCTTCAGGAGGCATGATCGATCAATAATAATGCATGGGTGATAATCACGGAATGTTGATGGTGGTGTCATGGTAGAAGTCCCAAACAAGTTTGAGGCCGTAAAAAACATATTTTCTTGCTATGCAAAAGTGATGAAAGTGGTGGGGACCTGGAATGGAAGTTGCGATGGCCTATTTTGGTGATAGTCTATATATTCAAACATGCCACTTCGTTGACAAAAACCATGTTGTTGAGTAATGGAAGAAGACCCAAAGTGGAAGCTATGGTGGCGAGGATCAGCATCGGAAGAAGAGCCTAAGTGAAAGATGTGGCAATGTGGTTGTTGAGGCTCTTGCGGTGTGTTATACTGATGCAAAACAATGTGTTAGTTTATAGTTAATGAGAAAAAAATAATATATAATAAATGAAAAATAAACTTACATCATCGTCAAAAGAAGGTTGGGGCGCGGTAATGTATAAGGTAGGATGTTCGATATACCATTGCATGTAAGGGGTATTATCACGCAAATGACCATTTCCATTGAATTGAAATCCTTGAATTACATGGTTATGAGGCTCATTCCATATTGTATCCGCGTTGCATGATATTATGGCTAATATCTATCAGTTCTACCCCTCATGTCCTCCTTGTGAAGCTGATTGAGATTTAAGGGGACGTTTGGAATATTTTGATGGAACCTAAACTGTCTCATCACTATATCAGCTTGATATAGTTCCACTGTGCAACATATAAGAGGAACTACTACCTGACTCACAGTAGAAATTTGAATGGTTATCAAATGACTCAATTCATTGTCGCGATACGAAATCAACAAGAACTATTATAATAGATGACATTAGCTATTAAGTAGTATATTATGCCAAAATGTATAATAAAAGTATGCCTAGTTGAAAGGAAAAACCTGTTTTGGTTGTTGATCCAATGTTTTGCGTAACTGAGGAACCGTGGTGGTGGATGTGTTAATCTTATGTTGCACCAAGGCAAACCACCTTCAATGAACAAAAAAAAAATGTTATTCATAAAGAATTCTAAATTGATGAAGTTTGTAAATTATGCAGAAACATAATTTAAATTACCTTTTCACTAACAGAAAACCAAGACCATTAGCAACATCAACATCACTAAGTGGCTAAAGTGGAGGAGAAAGGCATGTGATGTTGTCTCATGCCCAACATTGAGAAGTAGTATGCATCCACCAATATTCTCCTTATTAAAATTGACTCTATGGTCAAGAGCACGATAGAGGCATGCCAAAACACCTGACCCTCAACTATAATTTGAGACTTTGTCTAGGTCACTCAGAAGTAAAAGATACATCAAATGGACTCTGCTCCTTGATGTATCTGGCATTAATAAACTTCCGATTAACGTCAAGATGTGAACCCGTGCATGTTGTTCTACCATAACATTGTCAGTATCATATGGAAGGTCCTGAAATTCACTATTAAGCTAAGATAATTTTATGTTATTTCCCTTGTATACCGTTTTAGGTGGCATAAAACCTAAAAGGTGGTCGCATAAGGGAACAAGGTCATTACTATTGACATCGGTTATCGGTTCTTCATCTGTTAGCACCAAGGCTAAGCATGTGATTTGATGAAGTCAATATTGTGAGCTCCAAGGCTTAGCATGTGAAGCTGATGAAGACTGCCTCATGAAGAATCTGTTGGAACCAACCTGGACCAGAATTGTTCAAGTGAAGACTTTGTGCCAACATGAAGATAGTTGGGTGATTAAGTCTTGGTTCTTAGTTGGATTTGTGTGTTGGTGATTGGCTTAGTCCTTAAGCATTAGTGGCATGGTTCATCACTTCTGAGGTGCTAAAAAGATTTACAAATATTTTTATTAAAACTGTTTTAACAAAAATAACCCAAACTGTTTTTGTTGGAAAAAGGGTTTCAATCAATTGAATTTCTAAAACAATCGATTGAATGTAACAGTTATTTCTGTTACAACTGAAACCTTTGACTGGGTCAAACTAACGGTCAAATTCAATCGATTGAATGGTTTGTTCAATTAATTGAATTGTGACAGGTAAGCTGCTTTTAAAACTGATTTGGGTATTTAAAGGATTGTGCAATATCATTTCTAGTTTTCAAAAACTTTCGAAAAGCATTCCTTGAGATTTTCTAAGAGAGATATTGCCCCTTTTGTGCGATCATCATTTTGGCAAAGCTTTTCAAATCAAGAAACCTCCATGAACGTGAATCTTTAAAGCATCCTTGAAGTGAGGTTCTTGCTACTTTGGTTCTGGACCAAAGCTAAGTCTTCTATACCTGATCTTCATTCTTTGTAATATGTTTTGTGTAGAAGTACTCTGTGATCTTTTCTGATCCTGTTGATCTGTAATCTGTTTGCTGTTTTCAATTACTGGGTTTGTAATTGAGTTGGTGCAGTGGGTTTCTGCACTGGTCTCACATCTGCTGAGGGATTCAGTAGAGGGTAAGTACTGCTAGGAGCAGTGTTGCTTGCGGATTGCAAGTGTTGTGGTGTAGTGGGTTTCTGCACTAGTTACACACTAGCTGAGGGGTTCAGTGAGGTGTAGGTTTACTGTTGGGAGCAGTTTATAACTTGCTGGGAGCAAGGGTTGTAAACTGATTTTGTGATTTGTTTAGTGGAAATCTTTGCTAGTTTGCAAAGGACTGGACGTAACCCTTGTGGAAGGGTGAACCAGGATAAAAATTCTGTGTTCTTGCTTTTCTCCCTACTCTTCTTGATTTCTTTTATTCAACTGCTGCCATCATTTAAATTGACTGGATTAATATCTGATCATATAGTTGAATATATTCTGAACATCTGTTTTCATATATCTGAATCAACTGTGTTTCTGGATTGATTTTAATCTACTGGATTGTGTTTAATCATATTGAATCTAGGTTAAAACATTTCTACACTGAAACTGTGTTTTTGGGTTTATATTCAATAATTTCCGCTGTGCACAATTGATTGTTTACTGGACAGTCCAGAATTACATGAGTTAATTGATTGAATCAAGAATTTTCATTCTCTACTTCAAGAACAAATCAGTTTTGCAAAAAGTTTTGAAAGTTCAATTCACCCCCCTCTTGAACTCGGTCTAAACCTTATTTTACATCATCAATAGAAGACCAAGCTGAACCGCCACTTCTTTCAGTGTAACTGTTGCTTCTTCAAGTGGTAGATGAAATGTGTGTGTTTCTATTCTCCACCTCTCAACTAAGGTAGTGATGAATTGATGATTAATCTCTATATGGGTTAGTGTGAGGAAGTGCCTAAATCCAGCTTGATGAATTAAGTATTTTATGTGGTCATCGAGTCTATCGTTGTGCTTCATGCCATAAATTGCATGTCGTCGAGGGCGAAGTAATCTTTCGTTACCCTCCCAAATTGCTAGTTACGTGTTTTTGTTGAAGCCGCAATAGAGACATGTCAACTGGAAGACATTTATTTTATGCCATTGTTATACAAATGTTAACATATAAACTAGTCAAAGTGGTGTATGTGTTCAAGAAGGGGTACAAGTAGTGAAGAGGGGGTGCAAATAGTAAATTAGGGGTGCATATATTAAAGTGGGGGTGTAAGTAGTAAATTGGATGCATATATTACATAGAGGTGCAAGTAGTAAAGACGGGTGCATATATTACACACGGGTGCAAGTAGTAAATAAGGGGTGCATGCATTAAAGGGGTGCATATATTAAAGAGGGTGAACGAATTTTTTTTAATAAATATTCATTTATGACTAATTATTTTTTGAATTAATTATTGGACAAAATCAGTTTCTAACCATTGAAAGGAAGAAATGTTTGAAATCATTCTTCTACACCTTTTCATTTACACAACAACAAAGTGCCAATGAAAATAATAAAATGAATACCAATGAAAATTTTATAGTGTCTACGTTTATTTCCAACAAATTAAGTAGGTTCATATTCAGGTCTTTTTACGAAATTGGTGTAGATTTTAGCGAAAAATACAGATGTGGGCAAAATTTCAAAAAAATTATGGAATTGGGTTTAGTCGTCTGTGGGGTGACGACTTTGAAAACCAAAGTCGTCTTACCATAGATGACTCTCGTTTGACAGAATATTTTTTTTGTTATATTAGAAGTCGAGCGACCTAGGACGAATTATTATTATTGAAGTCGTGCTAGGTAGCATGACTTTAGTGTAGTGAATCTTTCTTTTTATTTTGTCTAATTTATTTTAACTGTTAATTTTTTTTCTGCAATTGTAATCGTGTTAGGTGGCACGACTTTAGTGTAGTGATTTTTCTTTTTGTCTAATTTTTTTTGGATGTAGTTCATTTTTTTTCTCCAACTGTAATCGTCGTAGATAGCACGACTTTAATAGTATTTTTTTAATTTATTTTGTCCAACTATGTTTATATTTTCTTACAACTATAATAGTGTTTTAAGTCAGTGAAGTTTTCTTTTATTTTCTTTTATCATGTTAATCTTTTATTTGTTTTTTAATTTCTTATGGTGTAATTGGATGGGTTTAACTATGTAAAATATTTAATATAATAAATTTTAAATTATAAAATTAAAGTAGATGAGGATATATGAAAAAAAAAGATATTAATTAAGTTAAGTTGGAACATGTAATTTTAATATAATTTATTAAATGGTAGATATAATTTATTTTTTATGATAAATTATATTTAAGTGAAGAATTAAAATTTATGTTAACCAAAGTTATTGAAGAAGAGAAGAGTATCATGCAAAGTGAAGTTTTGTGTCAAAAAATTGTGAGTAGTTGAGAGTGATATGGTTAGTTTATTTTGTTATAAAAGACGAAATAGTTTATTGAAGCAATAAAATTTAAATATATGTTAGTATTTAAATAAAAACAACTAAAATAAAAGGGATAATGAATATGAAAGAAAATATATGTCATTGTTTATATGGGCAATTTTCACGATTATGACCCTCCTTATGACAATAAGAATATTTTTACCTACTTCATTCATTTTATTATGGATACGACTTGTTGTTGGTCTTCCGGACTTTTTACGATGCATGTGTGGTTAGGGATGAAGTTGGGGCTCGTATATGCTGACCAATAATCTTCATTTCGGACTGGATGATGTTGATGTTCGTAAGCCTTGAATATGTTGTGTAGACTATAAACTCGGTCAACATATGTTAGAAGTTGCAAGTATCACACGGAACAAATGATAATAACACGAGGACAAGGCAATCGAACGAGCTTGAAATGCCCCCACACTCACACCACCAGTCATTTAATTTGACTGTGTATGACATTGATCGTCGATGAAGTTGGGAAGTCGGTATCTCTTTGTTAACACTGGATTTTGTCCAGATGAAGATAATTTTTTTTTAACTTATTTACATTCATTTTCTTTTAATTCAAAGTTAAAAAATTAAGATTAAAATTAAAATATGAATATAATAAAAATTAATTAACTATTTGATAATAAAGAAAATGAAAGAAAAAGAAAATAAAACAGTTAATTAAAAGAAAAGGTGGCAGGCAACATTTTTGAAGCAGGCGTGGAATGTGGATAGTCATTTTCATGCTGGTGTGGGCAACGTTTTTTAAGCATAGGAAAGATTTGAAAAAAAGTGATGATTATGTTGCAACAAAATCGTAAGTGTGAGATGTGTGAGCAGGGGAGAAGGGAATCGTCAAAACTGTTTTATAAAAGGAGAATACACATTCATAAAATGGAGGCAGAGACTTATTTTCTGAAAAAAATTGAGAAGCAAGAAGGAGGCAAGAAGGAGTCAAGCAAAATTGTGGCAGCAGTTAGAGAGGCAAAGGCACGAAGAAGATAGATACGGATTCAGATTCAGTTTCAGAGAAAAATATCAAGAAGGAAAGATAAATCGCAAGAATAGAAAGAGTAGAAACTTCAACAGGCAAGTTTGATTATGTTTCTGTATTATTTTCCATTTGATGATTGCTATGATTCTGTGTTTCCTTCGATTTCTCTGTTATTTGTCTATTGCTTGGTATGCTCTGTGTTTGATATTTAATGCCAATTGCAAAACTATGATACCGCGGTACCTGCATGAATTATATGTTAACTTGATAATTGAACAATAAGTCACAAGAAATCTTATCAGAGTATAAAATAGATTGGTCACTATTGTATAAGAATCCCAAGCATGACATTCTGTTATCATATAAATACAATCTTGTATTGGAAAATTCAAAATCAAGCATAGTCTCAAAAATAAAATAAGGGTGAAAAGGAAGAAGGCGCGTTCGCCGCCATCTCTTTGCCGTGGACTAGAACCAAAACCATTCAAAGAAGCAATGTCAGAAACCTATTCCCCCAACCAAGAGCCAGTAACGTAGAAACCCAATTTCAAAAATCAAAATCCTCAAAACCCATAGGAGTCAATTCCACTTCAAAAAATCTTCAAATCCATTGCCATCCTTATTGTGTCGTTGCTTCCTTTGTCACCGTTGTCGCTGCCGCCGGATTGGAGGCCAGGAACGTTGGCAGAAGCGCCACCTTCACTACCTTGACAGTGGTGTCTGGGCGCGACGCCCTCTGTCATGTGTGCAATTTCTTCCTCCATCGAACTCTAGCACCGCTGCTGCCGTTCACACCATCCTTGGGACTGTTGCCGTCGCCTTCAAAGTGGTGCTCCACAACCAGAAACATGCTTGCCTTCAAAGTGGTGCTACAGCCGCCATACCTTAATTTGTTTTTTTAGGGTTAAGTTTTTTTTCTTTGAAATAATGTGAATAAGTTTGATGTGGAGAAATATGGGCTTGGGGCCCATTGTGTTTCTAGAATGGTAATGAATAGAATAAAAAGAGAATAATGAATTAGGCGTAGGAATAAAAAAAATGAATGAATTGAGAGAGGATGAGCTATGGTGCAGGAAGTTAGGTTTGATCCAATTTCAATTTTGGTGTGCTAAGAAATTAAAAGAATATATATATTAAAAGAAAGTCAACATAAATAGGTACAAAACAAATAAATAGGTGCAACATTGTTTTAACATTTAACCATGGCATTTAATTGCCTTATAAATTTTTTTTTTGAATAAAGTGCATGAAAAAAAAGTAACATGGATGTTTTTCTTTTTAAAAAAAAAACAAATGGTTTTACAAAAAGAAAGTTGAATGAGTTTGGTTTATTTTAAATAAGTGCAGCACTTTTTTGGCATTTAATTGCATTAAAAAAAATTGAATAAAGTGCATAAAATAAAGAAAAGCCCAATTAACTTTATTTTAACTTTATGGTTTTACAAAATGAAAGTTGAATGAGTTTGGTTTATTTTAAATAGGTACTTGTAGTTCTTTTTTTATTTATTTATTTGTTTTTTCTAGTAAATTTCATATTTTACTAAAAATACCTTAAAATTAAATATTTTTTTTTGTGTTTAGTGTTTCATTTAAAAAATAAAATTCAACTACATATCCAAATGGTCGTACGCATCGTGCGGATTTTAGTTTGAATAAATTTTCTATTAAATTCCCAAATGACCGTTCGCGTTATGCGGGATTTAATTCCGGAAAAATGTTAATTTCATTTGGAATATCAAAAGGGCCGTACGTGTCTAACGATATCTAAAATAAAGTTTAATTTCCAAAAAAATAATAAAAATATAAAAATTCAAAAATGAAAATATCAAGTTTTTCAAAGCAACTCTATCCTTTAGAACTATGTATTCCTTGATTCTTCACCCATTAAGGATGTTGATACATAGGAGCAAGGTCAATCCTTGTCGGGTCCTTTAATTTAAAAGTTATTATTTTGTTTTTAATTGCATTTTACTTATATTTTTGGGAAAAATAAACATTTTATAAACCACATTTGATTTTGCTCATTTGATTAAAGGTACTGTCTTAGGATAGGCTCTGTGGGGTGCTAATACCTTCCCCATGCGTAACCGACTCCCGAGCTCATCTCTAGTTCGCAGACCTTTCCTTATTCTTTTCTTGGTTTTCCATAGTTTTCCATAATAAGCTATGGTGGTGACTCCATCTCTTTCTTTTCATTATTTTTTTAATTTCTCTTTCGGATCGCCATACCCATCGTGATCGTGGTCGCGACATATGGCGACTCCACTGGGGACACACTGGAGAGTCAGGCCATTTAATTGAATGAGTGAAAACAAATGTGGTTTTATGAATGTTGGTATTTCCCTTTCTTTTTGTATATTACTTGCTTTATTTTCTTTGTTATGATTTGTTCTATTTGTTTTATTGTTTGTTGTTGGAATATTGAACCCTAGGATAGAAGACATGTTTTATTTGCTATATCTGTCATATCTACCTGAGACTTTTCTGGTTGTTTTGTAGGTGGGAGGTTGGGAATAGGTTTTCTCCCTTCACACACACATTTTTCATGCATGTATCATGACTGGGACCCTAAAACCCCGGGTCTGAAAAAGTTTAGAAATAGAGGGATTCAATGATACCGGACGGGATGTACTTCCTACTTCTGTTGTCATGAGAATCCCAATCAGAGTCTATTCTCTTTATTGCATGTTCATGATCTAGTTGTTTACCGACATCTTTGAATAAGGTGATAAACGAGGGCCATAGCTCTGGAGACCTTTATACCTCTAGGAATTAGGGAACTTACCTTTGTGAGGATGCATGTAAAGATCTTAGAACCATAGGTGTTATGATGCCGATTTGTTTAGGGCACTAAGGGAGACAATCAAGTTCTTCAACCGCTCACCAGCATGTTGGTTATTTATTGTGACAATGTGGATTGATGGTTAATGTTATAAGTGGAGGATATAGAGCGTGTGAAATTTATTTGTGTTTTATTACAGTGCATAGCATACATGTTGTAACATATGATCTCATGCATCATTATTTCATTCTAAATAGTAAATTTGAAAATTGTGCACCAGATCATGGAGATTAAACCTGAGTTTGGAGTTGAGAAGAGATCAAAATCAATGGATCCAAAGAAGAAAATGAAGTTTGAACTAATAGATAACAATTTGTCAAGTCTACGGGAGCTAGGGAGGAAGCTTAAAGCTATACACAGAGGAGCTTTTAGAAGAAAATACGAAAATCTGCTAGGGTTGTTAGAACTGGAGGTTCAAATACCTGCTATCATGGCGCTTGCTCATTATTATGACACATCCTTGAGATGCTTCACATTCCAAGATTTTCAGTTAGTACCTACAGTTGAGGAGTATGAGCAGATCCTGGATATGCCTCTGAATGATGGAGTCCCTTATAGGCACTTCGAGCAACATGTTTCTATTCCGACATTATCACCAAAATTCCTTAGAATGAGTTGAGTAGCTGGCTAGTTGCTATTAAAGATACCAAAGGGTTTTCCCAGAGGTTCTTAGAGGCGCACCTTAGGCAACTAAGTGTAAAGGAGGATTGGGAAACTTTCATGGATGTTATTGCTCTTACACTGTATGGAGTGATGTTGTTTCCCTATGTTGGTGATTATGTGGATATTGTTGTTGTGGATATCTTTGTTGCTGTTAGAACGAGATTTGAGAATCTAGTTATAGCGATTCTGGCTGATACCTACTTAGCTCTGGATTTATGCTATGAGACAAGGGTGAGGAAGCGATATTGTTGTCTGCCCATGTTGTATATTTGGTCGATGGCTCGCAATGGGGATAATGTGATAGAGGTTAGATGCCCGATAGAGTTGGTGACTCAAAAGAAACTAGAGATAAGAGGTTCTAAAGAATGGGCTCAATCTTTTGCTGGTTTGAATCAATTATGGCAACCATCATGGAAACAAAGAAAGAGTCTCATTTATAGCTATGCTGATTTTCCTAATGTGCCTCTCATAGGTACGAAAGGTTGCATTAACTATAATCCAGTTTTGGCTCAGAGACAATTTGGTTATCCGATCCGAGGAGCACCCAACCTGCTGCTTTGACTGCATTTGTGTTACTATAAGGATGGATTTGTCACTGAAACATTGCGCCACATCCGTAGTGCTTGGAAAAACATATTCCGTGCGGAAAGAGATTTGAGGCCATGGGCAGTAAATCGAGAAATCTCATATCAACAATGGATAAAGGAGAGAGTAATGGAGGTCAAAATGCCTTTTAAACTGATTTCTCATGATCCTGTTGAAAAATCTATGCCTGATGTTGATTGTGAAGAAGTGAAGAGATTGAAAGAAGAAGTTGAAGGGCTGAAAAGGAAGAATACTACATTTAATGATGATTTGCAAAGCCTTCAACAAAACTATACAAACATTAAGATGGAGTGTGAAGAGAAAACAAAGGTGAATGAGAGATTGGTGAAAAAGCAAAAAGTAGATGAAGATTATATCAAGAAGATAACTCAAGACCTATTGGCCATCAAGACTGAATTAGCCTTTAGAGCTAAAGAATGAGACATGGCTTTGCATTCTGAACGTCAATGGAAGAATTCTTATGATGAAGCCAGACAAGACAAACAAAAGGTGATGAAAGAGCTATATGATCTTCAGATTCGGTTTAACAGCATTGAATCGCAGATGAAAGAAATAATGTCAAAATATGAAGAAAAGATGAAGGAAGAGAAGTGGCATAGAATGGAGACAGAGGAGAGACATGAGATTATGATGACTCAGCTGGAGAATCACATTGCAGAACAAGAGAAAATCATAGTTCACTGGAAGACATGTTTCTCACAGTTAGCTGCTCTCGCTAATGGGGCTATTGATGAAGTGCCGAGGATGCTGAGAGAAGCAGACATATCATTGATGTTCTTCAATCCCCCAGATGCAGTGCAGAACATTCTGAATCATTGTAAATACTTAGTGGAACAGATGAAAAATATGATAGCTAGTGCTAAGAAATGATTGTATTCTGTTATTCTGAGAAATTGAATTGTAATGTCAAACAACTTGATTCTCATTAATAAAAATGCAGGTTGAATTTTCATGAAATTTGTGTACAATTTTCATAATTACTATTTAAATTACATGCATTCATGCATTCATTCATTCCATTTCATATCATTTATTTTCATTTTTTCGTTAATTAATTCATTAAAATAAAATCAACAGTAACATAATAACGGCGAACATTCCACGACATTCATACAGAACTCGTGCTAATAAAAAGAAGATGGAAAACTTGAGTGAAATGCAAGAAAGCATGAAGGCTGATATTGACCAACTGAAGAATCAAATGGGTCAAATGTTTGAAATGATGGTAGCCTTGAAAGATGTTTTTGCTGTTAGGAATGAAGAAGCTCAATCTTCATTACATACTCGAGGTCCAAATCAAGGGAATAAAGCAAATCAGGAGTTCCCTCTATATGGCCTACCTCCAAATTATGAGCCGACTTATGAGGATTATGCTGAGCAAGAAACTGTACCACCTGTTGTTAATGTTGCTAATATTAAAGGCTAACTTGAGTTCACTCAAGTACTACCTGTTAGTCATGTGGAAAAGGTGGTAATTGATAAAATTCCTTCTACTACTCAACCACGAGTTCTGCAAGTTTTCACTGGTGAAGCACCTGCGGCGAGGGACAATATTCATGAGGGTATTCAAAGCGTGTTGGTTAGTGCTGATATGACAAAGAGCAAATTGGAAATCTTAGAAGAGAGACTAAGAATGATTGAAGGAGCCAATAGTTGTGAGTTTGGAGATGCTGCAGGGCTATGTTTGGTACCTGATGTTGTGATTCCTCTGAAGTTTAAGGTGCCGGATTTTGAAAAATATAAAGGAGTTACTTGTCCAAAGAGTCATTTGACCATATACTGTCGAAAGATGGTTGCGCATGCTCACAATGAAAAACTGTTAACTCATTTCTTTCAGGAAAGCTTAACAGGAGCAACTCTCAATTGGTATATGCATTTGGAGCTAGCTCGTGTTTGCTCCTGGAAGGATCTTGTAGATGCGTTTTTAAAACAGTACAAGTACAATATGGATATGGCTCCAGACAGAATGCAACTGCAAAGCATGGCAAAGAAGAGCTCTGAAACTTTTAAAGAATATGCGTAGAGATGGAGAGAGCTTGCTGCTCAAGTTGCACCACCTCTACATGAGAATGAGATGATAACTATGTTTGTTGAAACTTTAGAAGCTCTTTTTTATGAACGAGTGTTGGGGAGTGTTTCCTTCAATTTTTCTGATATTGTTACTATTGGAGAAAGAATTGAGCACACATTAAAAAGTGAAAAGATAGCACAAGGCTCGTTCGCAGCCACCAATGCTAGGAAACCCGGGTTCAATAATAATAATAACAAGAAAAAGGAGGGAGAGGTGCAAGCAGCTTCCACCATGCCATACTGGAGAGGATATCAACACCAATACCGGCCCAATTACAGACCCTCATCTGCTTATGTTTCAAATGTTGTGCCAAGTTATCCACCGAATGCTTCTAGACCACCAGTTGTATATCGACCTCCATTTGCACCTAATAATGTATATCAGACTAATACTAGAGGTTAGAATTTTAATCAAGCTTAGAATCAAGGATATGGTCAGAGGAATAATCAAGGAGAGAGGACAGTGAAGTTTACTCCTATACTGATGACATACACAGAGCTTCTGCCTGACCTACTCAAGAGTGCACTAGTGGCCATACGTCCAGCAAGAACAATACAACCACCATATCCTAGATTTTATGATGCTAATTATAAATGTGAATATCATGGTGGAGAGATTGGTCATTCAACTAAAAATTGTCGAGCCCTTAAGTACAAAGTGAAATCCTTGCTCGATTCAGGATGGTTTACTTTTCAAGAGCAAAAGCCGAATGTTGAGAATAACCCTTTATCTGGACATACAAGCTCCACAATTAATGCTATTATTGAGGAAGAAGGTCTGAGCTTGGTTAGAAATGTAAATGAAATGAGTAAACCTATGAATGAGGTTTTTGGAGCAATCTACCAAGCCAGATTATTCCATTATGAGCACAGGCCTGAGTATAAATGTGGTTTTCATGCTAGCACTGAACATTTTATTGATGAGTGTGTTGAGTTTAAAGATTTTGTGCAAGACTTGATAGATAGGCATATTCTACAAGTCTGTCATCAAAAGAAAGAAGGTGAAGTATTTGCTGGAGAGGAATGGATTCCACAAAGGCCTAAACCGTTGGTGATACAGTTTACCAGAGCCACTACCACTATGCCTTCAGGACGTCAGCCTTTAGTGATTCAGACACCATCATCTTTTTTGTATAAGAATGATAAAGTTGTTCCTTGGAAATATGGTGTCAGTATCATTCAAGGAGAGCAAAAAGTTGAGTCTGTTGATCAAGGCAAAGAAATGATGGATAATACTTATAGAATTGGAGGTATGACTAGAAGTGGACGTCTTTTTACTCATCTTGATTTAAGAGGTGAGAAGAGCCATGAAAAAAATAGAGAAGAAATGGCTATAGAAAAGGCGAAATCATTTTTGAAAGGAAAAACTGTACAAGCAGATCCAGAGCCCAAAGAAAAAGAGAGAAAAGAAATTACTGATGAAGAAGCTTGTGAATTCTTGAAATTCATCCAACAAAGCGAATACAAAGTGGTGGATCAGTTGAACCGAATGCCTGCAAGGGTATCTTTGTTGGAACTATTAATGCATTCAACTTCTCATCGAAAGTTATTAATGAAGATCTTAAGCGGAGCTCATGTTGAACAAGATATCTCCTTAGATAAATTTGAGGGGATTGTTAGCCACATTACTGCTAACAATTACCTCACTTTCACTGAGGACGAAATACCTTCGGAGGGTAGAGGTCATAATAAAGCTCTTCACATATCGGTCAAATGCATGAATCACTTTATATCACGAGTATTGATTGACAATGGTTCATCTTTGAACGTGATGCCGAAAACCACTTTGAACAAACTGTCTAATGATGGGATTCATCTGCGTCCAGTACCATGGTGGTAAGAGCTTTCAATGGCAGCAAAAGAGAAGTCATAGGGGAAGTGGAGTTATCAATACAGGTTGGGCCATGCACTTTCCAAGTTGTATTTCAAGTGATGGATATATTACCAACGTACAGTTGCTTGTTGGGAAGGCCTTGGATACACATTGCTGGGATAGTGCCTTCAACTTTGCACCAGAAGCTAAAGTTTATAATTGATGACAAACTCATTATAGTTTCTGGAGAAGAGGACTTGCTGGTATGTGGACCCACATCCACTCCCTATATTGAAGCTGCAGAAGAGGCATTGGAGACTTTTTTTCAGGCTTTGGAGATTGTTAGCACAGCTTACGTAGGGTTTTTCAAGGTGAATCCCTACTTGTTTAGTGAATCCTTGATGATGGCTAGGACTATGATGAAAGAGGGATACAAATATGGCAGCGGTTTGGGCCAAAATAATATAGGGTCTGTAATGCCATTGAATTAGTCGAGAATAAAGGGAGGTATGGTTTGGGATACAAACCTACTCATGTTGATCGGAGGAGGATGATCGAAGAAAGGATTGAAAGAAGCCAAGCCAAGATGGAAGGTCGGGAGCCAAGATCAAAGGAGATTTCGCTGTGTAGTCTGGAATAGAGTTTTTACAGTGCTGGGTGGATTAATGTTGATCAGGTGGCAGCAATTGAAGAGGAGTATCGAGATCAGAGTTTTAATTTTGTACACTCTTGTCTTCCTAATGAACAAATTAGCAATTTGGAATATGTAGATATATCCATGGTGTATGTACAAGATGAAATTTAATGCTTTTGACTTGATTTTGAACAATTTCTCTCATGTGTGATACTTTTCTTTAGCAATAAAATGATTCAAATTTAAATGGAAAAATTTTGTATTTCAATTTTGAATTGTTTATTTATTTTCGTAAATTTGAATAATGCAGATATGATGAAACTTGTTTTGAAAATAATCATTCCAATATTTCATTTCACAAACCCCAATGATTATATGGAAAATGATGAATATGAAGAAAATTGTTACCCCTCTCCGGAGTTGTTGAGATTAGTTTAACAAGAGGCGAGAGAAATTAAACCACACCAAGAAGAAGTTGAAATGGTTAATTTGGAAGATGAGGGGGAAGAAAAAAATGTTAAAATTGGAGCTGGTCTAACAAAAGAAATGAAACTGCAGCTATATACTCTTTTGAAAGAATTCAAAGATATATTTGCTTGGTCATAAAAAGATATGCCTGGTCATACAAATATATGCCTGGTCTAGATCCTGAAATTGTACAACACAGGTTACCACTTAAACCAGAATGTCATCCAATTAAACAGAGGTTGAGAAGAATGAAACCTGAGGTATCACTGAAAATAAAGGAAGAAGTGGAAAAACAGTTTAATGCTGGATTTTTAGCAATAGCACAATATCCTCAATGGGTAGCAAATGTTGTTCATGTGCCAAAGAAGGATGGGAAAGTTTGAATGTGTGTAGACTACAGATATCTAAATAGGGCTAGCCCTAAAGATGATTTTCCTCTACCGCATATCGACACATTAGAGGATAATACTGCTACGTCATTATTATACTCATTCATGGATGGATTTTCGGGATATAATCAAATTAAAATAGCGCCCGAGGATATTGAGAAAACTACCTTCATCACTCTATGGGGCACATTTTGTTATAAAGTGATGTCATTTGGATTAAAGAATGCTGGGGCAACTTACCAGAAGGCAATGGTGACTCTTTTTCATGACATGATGCATAAAGAGATTGAGGTTTATGTTGATGATATGATAGCCAAATCTGCATCTGAAGAAGAACATCTTGTTAATCTGAGAAAGTTGTTTGAAAGGTTGAGAAAATATAAGCTCAGGTTGAATCTGTCTAAATGCACTTTTGGAGTACGATCTGGGAAACATCTAGGGTTCATTGTCAGTCAAAGAGGAATAGAAGTGGATCCAGATAAAGTACGTGTTATTCTTAAAATGCCACATCCTAGCACAGAAAAGCAAGTTCGAGATTTTCTGGGAAGATTAAATTACATTGCTAGATTTATTTTCCAGTTAACCCCACTTGTGAGCCGATTTTCAAATTGTTACGGAAAAATCAAGTGGTAGAATGGAATGAAGACTGACAGTTAGCATTTGACAAGATTAAACAATATCTAAGAGAACCTCCAATATTGCGTCTGCCAGTTCCTGGAAGGCCTCTTATTCTCTATATGACAATATTAGACAGATCAATGGGTTGTGTTTTGGGACAACATGATGAAACGGGAAAAAAAGAGCATGCCATATATTATTTGAGCAAGAAATTTACTGATTGTGAACAAAGATATTCCGCATTAGAGAAAACCTGTTTTGCATTGGCTTGGACAGTGAATCGTTTGAGACAATATATGTTAAGTCATACAACATGGTTAATATCTAAAATAGATCCAATCAAGTACATTTTTTAAAAGCCTGCTTTGACTGGAAGAATAGCTCGTTGGCAGATGTTATTATCAGAGTTTGATATTTCGTATGTCACGCAAAAAGCTATTAAAGGCAGTGCTTTGGCAGAATTTCTAGCTCATCAACCCGTAAATGACTATCAACCTATGCAACCTGAGTTCCCAGATGAAGACATTATGGCCTTGTTTGCCATGAAAGAAAGTACGGAGGATGAAAGAAAATGGACTTTATTCTTTGATGAATCCTCTAATGCATTAGGACATGGTATAGGGGCAGTGCTTATTTCCCCAAAAAAACAATATATACCAATGACTGCAAGATTATGTTTTAATTGCACAAATAATATAGCAAAATATGAAGCCTGTGTTATGGGGATCCGAGCAGCCATAGAATTGAAAGTAAAGCGCCTGAATGTATATGGTGATTCAGCACTGGTTATTCATCAAGTAAAAGGAGAATGGGAAACTCGAGATCACAAATTGATTCCTTACAAAGCATATATCAAAGGAATGATTGAGCATTTTGAAGATATAGAGTTTCATCATATTTCAAGAGAAGATAATCAATTAGTTGATGCTCTCGCTACTTTGTCATCCATGTTTGAGGTTAGTCGATAGGAGAAATTGCCAATGATTAAAATGCAAAGCTATGAAAATCCAGTATACTGTCATTTCATAGAAGAAGAAATGGATGGTAAACCATGGTATTTCGATATTAAACGATACCTCAAGAGTCGAGAATATCCTGATTCAGCCTCAGAGAATGATAAAAGAATGTTAAGAGGGTTAGCCTCTGGTTTCGTGTTGAATGGAGATGTGTTGTATAAACGAAATCATGATATCATGTTACTCCGATGTGTGGATTCAAAAGAGGCAGAGTTGATATTGCAAGAAGTACGTGAAGGAACCATCGGAACACATATGAATGGACATTTTATGGCTAGGAAGATACTAAGGGCTGGTTATTTTTGGATGACAATGGAAAATGATTGATGTAATCATGTGAGAAGTGTCAGAAATGTCAAATATATGCCGACAATATTCATGTGTCACCTACTACTTTGAATGTTTTATCTGCGCCATGGCCTTTCTCCATGTGGGGTATAGATGTCATTGGTGTTATTGAACCAAAAGCATCAAATGGACATCGATTCATACTGGTGGCAATAGATTACATTACAAAGTGGGTTAAAGCTACTTCCTATGCTAATGTGACTAGAAAAGTGGTGGCAAAATTTATAAGGAAAGAGTTGATTTGTAGATATGGAATTCCTGAAAGAATTATTACTGATAATGCTATTAATTTGAACAATCATATGATGTCAGAGCTATGTGAAAAGTTCAAGATTAAGCATCATAATTCTTCCCCCTATCGACCAAATATGAATGGAGCGGTTGAAGCGGCAAATAAGAACATAAAGAAAATAATCCAGAAGATGGTAGTGACATATAAAGATTGGCATGAGATGTTACCGTTTGCTTTGCATGGTTATCGCACTTCGGTGAGAACGTCAACAGGAGCAACGCCTTTCTCTCTTGTATATGGAATGGAAGCAGTACTACCATTTGAGGTCGAAATACCTTCTCTCAGAGTATTGATGGAGACCAAATTGGAAGAAGTTGAGTGGGTCCAAGCAAGATATGATCAGCTTAGTTTCATTGATGAGAAGAGGTTAGTTGTTGTGTGCCATGGACAATTGTATCAAAGAAGAATGAAAAAGGCATTTGACAAAAAAGTTCGTCTGCGATAGTTTTGTGAAGGAGATCTGGTGGTTAAAAAGATTATATATGTTCAAAAGGATCATCGCGGTAACTGGATGCCTAACTATGAGGGTCCATATGTGGTAAAGAAAGCTTTCTCCGGAGGGTCACTAATTCTCACAAAGATGGACCGGGAAGAGTTGCCTTTACCGGTTAACTCTGACACAGTTAAAAAATTTTACACATAACCTGATTCCATAATATGGGGAATGCAAATTTTTGTGGAATATGGAATTTTATACAAAAACGACATTGGAATTGTATCTGCATTATCTTTTGACGAAATAAATTTTTCTTTGAATTCTCTATTATACATTTTCTTATGCTAAGAGAAGTATACACCATGGGTTGTTTACAAGATTCCTAAGATTCTAAAAGGTGTCGTAGAATAAAAAAAAGAAGAAAAAATGATTGCATAATAAATCATGTTTATGGAATCATTGAATTTATCAGAAAATTCCAAAAATGAAAAATATCTTAAAGCCTGATATAAAAAAAACAAAATGAATTCTTTTCTCAATTTAACATATTGAATGCACGTGTTTTGGATAAAACCCTTTGAGCCTTCTTTGAGCCTATTTAACGAGAAAGGTTTACTCTAGTGGTAAAAATTGTCAAAAAAGATTTTTCATATTTGGACAATTAGATCTTATTCGTCCCAATTTCAAAAAATTCATTTACTAGAGGCATTAACATAAATATAATTAAAAAAAATAGAAGTCCGTTAGACTGAAAACCTACAAAGGACAGTCTAAGCAAAAGTTAAGACATATAAAAGAGTAAAAAAAAGAGAACAAATAAAAAAATTTGACACATGTTAAAAGTCATTGAAGTCTGTTGCAAAAGCTAATCTTTTCAAAAATTAAAGCAATCAAGCCCAAAATGATATATGGCCATTTTTCTCATCTCAAAGATAAAAATCATAAAATATCCATTGCACCTTTCTTTGAGCCTAGTACAAAATTTTTCTTTTAAAATATATACAATGAACAAGGATCATCAAGTGAAAGTCAGTTCAAGTCTGCATATCAAAAGTTTCTTGGAAGAAAATTAAAAAAAAAAAA